>ERZ1370068.8795-contig-7621_pt1 | contig 47757 bp, 66 predicted proteins | sample MGYA00561227_ERZ1370068 | MGnify/ENA primary metagenome ERZ1370068 (study PRJEB38410, sample SAMEA6850437) | metagenome | study: Metagenomic assessment of the ecological functions of the soil: analysis of the soil microbiota associated with the... | reverse complement strand
GCTACGTATTGCTCCTGTAGATTGATCACGATTTCCGTTAAAACCGAAGATATGACCGAATTCGTGCGCAAAGATGCTTCCAGCATCTGTCCTGTCTGTCGGTATATTGTCGATTGTCGCTGGGTTCGGATCAAACCACAGCTCATCAGTTAGATATGAGTTGGGCCAATGTGTATCGCCGCATCGTAAGGGCCCCAAAGGGATTATGGACCCCGTTCAAAACGGCGTCGACTGCACCTTGCCGAAAAACCGACAAAGGTCCAACGTCGTAGAGAGTTGTGGCACAGTCAAAAGCCGCATTTGACGTAGGGGGAACTATCGAATATTACGTTTACGTTTAGAGTAAATGCGTTTCCGCCTTTACAAATAGAGCCTCCCACGCTTGTGCAGCGGTAGTAAGTTCGTTGCTGATCGAACCATAGTAATTGAGAGTTTGACCGTTATCACCAGAGAAACTGACATTGAGTAGTGGTGATGAATACGCCGGACTGATCGCAAGGCACCAAAAGATGCCGCAAAATGGCAGGGTATAATACCCTTTTCTCGGACCGTTTCACTTTACAATTTGAGTCAGCACCCCAATGGAGCAACGATATCTTGCTATTTGCTAACATCACCCTCACCCAAAACGAGTGTGGTGATCCTAAGGTACAATTTTAACGATTGGTCAATCCATAAAGTATCTTATTTAGATCAAATTACCCTCTTTATGAAAACGCAAACATTAACGCGCCCTGTTAAGGTTAAAAGGCCAGTGACACGCGGTAATATGTCGCTCGCTACTGGTAAAGAGATGGCACCGGGCTCGCCGGCAGCGGCATTCGCGATAAAGGCGGCTCCGGAGGGGGAAATCCGGAGCTGCGCGACCATCGGCCGAATTGCTCGACCGAGTACGAGGTTTGGGGGACAAACCTGTAAGGCTGAACTTACCCCTACAATATGGGGAGCGAATTGGGACTTACTTTTGAAGAAAGTGTGACGTTTTGGTGAATTTCAATTCAAATTGCGTCGATCCTCGATAAGTTTCCCGTCGCTCGGGCAGGCTGCCCGCCGCGGACGCGGCTCACAGTACCGCGCAATTTCGTCACCGCCTGGATCCGTTTCGGCGATCCGCGCCGGGTCTTCGGCGGGCTCGCCGGCTTTCGACCAGCAACGTCATCTCGTCGCTGCCGGCGGGCTGCATCGACGATGAGCCGGGCGCGCAGGATCGAGTCGTGCCGGCGCGATAATGTCGGCGACCTGCTCGGGATGCACGAACATGCCGCGCACTTTGGTCGTCTGGTCGGCAGCGGCCGAGCCATCCTCTGATCCGCTGGTTGGTCCGGCCACGGGGCTTGGACCGCGGCAGGATCGCCGAGAGGTCGCCGGTAGCGAAACGGATCAGCGGATATTCCGCGGTCAGTGTCGTCACGACAACTTCACCGGTCTCGCCCGGCGCGACCGGTTCCGCGGTACCGGGAGCCACGAGCTCGAGGATGATCCCCTCGTCGAGCACCATGCCCGGGCATACCTCGCCGTCCGGACCTGATGGTCTCATAGGCGATGATCCCGACATCGGCGGTGCCGTAGGCTCTGCCAGACAGCCGACCCCGCGGCCCCGCGAGCTCGGCTCGCAGCGACGCCGGCAGTGCCTCGGCCCCTACCAGCGCCTTCTTCAGCGAGGGAAACGTCGATCCCCTCGCTAGCTCCCCGATCGAGCAGGATCTTCAAAAAAGACGGCGTCCCGACATAACCGACCGGCTTCAGATCGGCGATGATCGCGCAGCTGCTGCTGGTCTGGCCGATGCCGGCGGGAATGACCGGGCAGCCGAGGGCTTCGGCGGCACTCTCCACCATCGCACCCGCCGGGACCATGTGATAGGAGAAGGTGTTGTGCAAAAGATCGCCGGCGCGGAACCCGGCGGCGAACAATGCCTGGGCGAACCGCCTGAAATCCGCCGCCGGCCTTCCGGCTTTCGTAGATCGGCCCGGGCGACACAAACACCCGGCGCAGCGCCGAGATGGGGACCGCGGCAAAACCGCCGAAAGGCGAGGTCTTGCCGCTGCAGCTCGATCAGATCGGATTTGCGGGTCAGCGGCAATTGCGCCAAGGCCCGCCGATCGGTCACCTCGTCCGGCCGCACCGTGGCAAAGAGGCGGCGATAAGCGGGTGCCCCGCTCTTCGCCGCGGCAACGATCTCCCGGCAGCGCCGCCATCAGACTGGCTTCCCGCGCGGCTGGATCGCGCGCCTCGAGCGCGTCGTAAAACGATGTTTGCACGCGACAGCCTCCCGGCTCGGCGAGAGCGTCTCCAGTTCATGCCCCCGATGGCGCTTTGCCATCAAGCGCCCGCACTGACCCTCGTTCCGCTGCCCCGGGTACAGAGTGCCGCATGACGCTATTCAACGCCTTGCAGCACAACCGGCGGGTAAGTACCATTGGCCGTCTCGGCAAATCGGGGATAGGGGTGAATGCTCTGCAGCAGCAGCAGCGCGCGTCTGCCAGTTCTGGAGGGTATCGAGGATTGTCTTTTCCGGTCATCGCGCTCGCCGTTTCGTCGATGCCGGGGAGGCGGCGGCACAAGCGGCCGCCAGCGAAGATGCGGCGTCTCTGCAGGCTCAGAAGGACGCATTGTTCCAGCGGATGCTGCGCGATCCGGCAAACCTCGACGTGACCTTCAAATACGCCGATGTGGCGGCACGGCTGGGGGATTACGAAGCAGCGGTGTTCGGCGCTCTGAGCGGATGTTGCTGTTCAACCCTGACCTGCCGCGGGTTCAATCTCGAGCTCGGGGTCCTTTATTTCCGCATGGGCTCCTACGGCCTGGCACGCGACTATTTCGACCGAGCCGCCGCCGCCAATCCGCCGCCCGAAATCCGCGGCCGGCTCGATCAATACATGGCGGAGATCGAGAAAGGCGAATCCCGTCACCGCCTGTCGGGCTATTTCTTCTCCGGCGTGCAATATCAAACCAATGCCAATGTCGCCGGCTCGTCAGTTATCCTCTCGCCGATCGGGCCGGTGCTGCTGCAACAACCAACCCACCAAGCAAGCGTCCGGGAGCATCTTCGGCAGCGGTTCAGTGCTCTACAGCTACGATTTGCAAGACGCAGAGCCGCGACACGCTCGATGTCACCGGGGCCACCTATCTCAACCATTATTTCAATTCTTTGGCGAACCGGCTCGACCTCGCCTTGCTCGAAGTGACCGCCGGTCCGCGCTTCAACTTCGCGAACGGCGGGCTGATCGGCGACAAGCCGGCCTCGTTCCGGCCTTACGCAATCTTCGACGAGGTCGGTCTCGGATGGGACCAATATTTCCTGGCTGGCGGCTTCGGTCTCGACCTACAACCAGTCCGTGTGGAGCGACCTCGCGTTGCGGGGCGTGTTCTGAGTTCCGGCAGAAGAGCTTCACCAACTCCCCGACCCGGCCGCTGTCGACGGGTCTCAACGGCAATGACAAGCGCTCCGTCTCGCTGCAGCTGAACAAGCCGATTACCAGCAACTCCGTGTTGAGCGTGGAGTTCGATTATCTCGATCAGTCGACGCGGCTTCCTTTCTATACCAACATGAGCTACGCGGCATCGGCTTCTTACCGCATCCGCTACGACGATCCCTTCGGCGATTACGCAATATCCTTGGGAGAGCTCGGCTTTTGTCGGCCGCGTGTGGAGCAATTATGCATCTCCCGATCCGTGCTGCGTGACCGGATCGACCACCGCCGTCGATGCAGCGACGGGCCTCCCCGTCACCACGCCGACCTTCAGCAGCCAATTGACGCAGCGCTGGCGCTTTGGCGTAACTCAAACTTGGCAGGTATTGCCGAATACCGGGATCGTGCTGCAGCTGGAGCGCGACATCATCTCGTCGAACCTGCCGCTCTACTCCCTACAACAATACCTCGATCTTAGATCGGCCCGCAGATCCGCTTAGCTAGCGCTCGCTCGCTCAGCTCCGCGAAGAGGCCGCGAAGGAATTGGGGATCGGCTGGATCGAGCGCCGTGCCTCTTCGAGACAGCCGCTGGCGCTGCTTTCTCAGAATGAGGAACGCCGTTAATGCCATCAAAGACTTCGCCTCGATGCTGAAGAGCGCCCCTGGGCGCGTCTCGAAGCACGCAACGATGCCGATGCAGCGGTGTACGCGATATGCGTATAATCGGGATGCTGGTCGGCTTGAGGAGTGCGCGATCGACGACGGTCATCGTCCGGTCTCGTGGTGCGAAATGTCGGGCTTGCGGCCCTCATGATCGACGCGGGACTGGCGAGCCCGGCCGCACTCCGCGCAGCAGCAGCGCGTCCGGGGTCAACGCTGCGGTCAATCCGGACGGCCACGGGCATTCCTCCGAGTGCGGCGGCGCGGCGGCTCGTGCTGGGGCAGGAAGTCGTCCACCGGGAGCGCATCACCACCGGGATAGCGGGTCAGACGCCAGATCCTGTCTCGTCGATCAATCGGCGATGACGGTCGGGCCGAACTCGGATCTGCTGATCGACGAGTTCGTCTACGACCCCGCCGCCGGTACCGGCAAGCTGGCAGCCAACTTCGCCCGCGGCGTCTTCCGTCGTTTGTCGGCGGCAAGGCTCAGCAAGCAGGACAACGCGGTTTCGATGCAGACCCCCGTCGGCGACGATCGGCGATCCGCGGCGGCGTGATGCTGGTCAGTGCAAGCCGATGGCGGCAACCCTCGAGGTCATCTTTGTCTACGGCAAGGGTGTCACGGTGACGGGGCTGGAACGGGGTCTCGCAGACGATCGCCGGCCCGGCTGGGAGGTCACCGTGCCCGCGTTCCGGTGCTGCACCTCCGGAGCCGGCACCCGCGCCGCCGGGGGCGGCCGCGGCATTGCTCGCCCAGCTCGACGGCCGGGCCGGCGGCGTGGCGGTGCCACCATCATCCCGACCGATAGTCATGGTCGCGAGCAGCGGGCATCGGCCAAGGCGGTCCAGCAGGGGCCCGCCTCTGGTCGCGACCCCGACCCAGCAATCGTCCGAACGTGAATAATACGGTTCAGCAGGCACAGTCACGAGACCCAGCTCGTGGCCACCCGCAGACCCCATCGCAATTTCGAGTGGCTGTGCAGCCAACGCCGACGAACCCCGCCACGCCGATCCGCACCGGTAACGCCGGTTACACCCGCCACACCAGTTGCGCCGGTTGGCGCCCGTCACACCAGTTACGCCTGTCACACCAGTTACGCCCGTCAGCGTCGTACCTATGCCGGGATCTTCAAGAGCACCGGCAGCAGCGGCACCGCGCTCGGCTTTACCGGTCAGGACCTCACCGGCGCAGATCGCCTTCACCAACGCGATCGCTGAGCAATGGCGTACTGACGATTTCGAGCAGCGCACTCGGCGGCAGCGGCCAGCTGACGATACCGCTGGCGCCGGGCACCGCGAGCTTCGGCGTCGGCGAACACCGCGAGCCCGCTCGGGCCCGTCAGCGGCACCGAGCTTCTCTAACAACCGACGGCACCTTCTTCTACGCCAACCTGACGCCGGTGAACGCGCCCAACCAGCGCGAATTCGTCGCCGGCGGGCTGCCGGTCGGCGTCAACGCGCTTCGCGGCGACCGGCTCGACCCGCATCGTCGCCTTCACCGTTCAGCCCGACGCCGCGCTTGCAATCGAACATCCCGTTCATCCGCAGCCAATGCCGGCGGCAATCTGGCGAACGCCTACATATCGCCGCTCTACCTCGTGGCACCGGCGAACACGCGCGATCGGCGACGCGACCACGGCGAGCGCCGCCCGCGCCCTGCAATCGAGCCTCGCCATCAACGGCCAGGGCGCCAATCAGCAATCGGTGCTGGTCACATGCCATCGGCACGTCGCCACAGCTGCAGAGTTCGGGTCAGCCGGTCGTCTACCGGCGTCGTGCGCGCGCGGACCTCGCAGCTGTCGCCGACCAGCACGCCGGTGCGCATCGGCGGGGCCTTCACCTCCACCGTCGACGGCAACGGCAACAGCCTCTACGGCGGACGAATGCGATCTCAGGGCTTCGTGCTGAACCAGACGCAGTACGAGACGCGCGCTCGCACGGCGCCGCCGACGACCCCGGGATCCGTCATGGCCGTCGACGGCGTCGAGGTCCCGCTAGTCGGCGATTACCGCCGCCCGGAGTGGCGACGAACTATGGCTTCAACCAGCCGGCGACCGCCGCGAGCCTGCCCTCAGGGTCGGCAGCGAGCCGCACGACGCAGACGCCATGACCGGCTATTTCGGCGGAGTCATGAACACCACCGCGCAGACACATTCCCTACGTGATCACCGGCAGCACCTCGCTCAGCACCGACGCCGCCAACAACCGCGTCGCCGCGACCCTGACCAGCGATACCCCAACTCTTCGGACCACCGGCGGTCACCAGCGTCAGATGCAGTTCGGCGGCGCTGACCGGCAGCAGCCGGGCGCGCGAGGCGTTCATCGACGACAACATCTACGGGGCGGCCGAGAGCGTCACCCAGGCCGCAGCAGATCAACGGCCAGAATCTGCGTCGGCGGCGACACTACCGCGCAGGCCGGCAAGCTCTATCTGTTGAGCTCGGGTGCGCGCACCGCCGCCCAGTTCGCTGCTGCCGTCCGGCGCCCCTATTGCCAATGCCAGTATCTGCAATGGGGCTACTGGGGCGGCGATCTGCGGACCGGCAATTCGAACAACGACACCATCTCCCGCATCGACCGCGGCGGCATCAACTTCTGGACCGCCGGGCAGACTCACCCGATGAACGATATCAACACGCTGGCCTCGCAGAGGTGCGATCGGCACCTATACCGGTCACATGATCGGCTCGGTGTTCAACAACGGCGCGCAATACGTCGCCGCCGGAGGGTTGGCGGCGACCTATAATTTCGGCACCCAGGTCGGGCTCGTTCGCCGTCAACAATTATGATGGACGCAGCTTCACCGTGACCGGCGCGCCGATAACCTCCAGGGCGGACGTTCCTATCAATTCGGCATAAATAATCCGCAAGGCCTCGGCATCACCGGGGCGGTCAACGGCAGCTTTTATGGCCCGATGGCGGCCGGAAACCGGCGGCAACTTCGCCTTCAAGACCACGGTCGGTCCGACCTATCCTGACCTCGGGGATCTTCGCCGCCAAGCGCTGCGGGGCCATCCCGGAATGACGGCGAGGCTCTCAGGGAAGCGGCCAGATCTCACAGGCAGCGGATCACCCAGTTGGTGAAGGTCCCCTCGGCCTGATCACGCTTGAAATTCGTCGAATCGAGCACCCGGTAGCCGCCCGGGCAGATCCGCGACGCCATCCGGCGGTTCGGCGCTTCGGCGCCGCCGGGCACTCCCGGTCCCTCGATCTTGTAGGTGCGGTCGTCGACCTTGGTCGCCGAGCTCTGCATGGCGGCGCACGAAGCCGAGCCCGGAGGACCCCAGCAGGAGAGCGATCAGAAAGCGGCGCATGTCGGCTCGGTGGGGCAATTTACAATGCGCCCGCCGCAGCGGGCCAACGAAAAACCCGCCGGCGACTGCCGGCGGGTCGCACGAGTCGGAGGTTTGCCTCGGCCGTCAGAACCTGACGCGCATCGTGCCCATCGAGGGCATAGCGCGTCGCCCTTGAAGTTGTGACGGCTGACGCGATGGCCGCCACTGGCCTGACGGCGCCAAAGTCGACGAACGCCACCGGGCTCCAGAACAGGTTGAGCATGCGCTATGCGTCAGCAACTTGTTGCCGCTGGCCCGGACCGTCAGGTTCGTGTTTACGTTGCTCGTACGATCCCGCTCGCCTCGATCGTCGAGCGCAGGTTCTCGGTCCACCAATGCTGGTACCAGAGCCAGGCGCTATGGCTGTCGGACGGCCTGCGACGCGGACCAACCGGTCATAGGCCTGCCTCACGTTGACCCTGTTGACCGTCCGGGCGCCGCGGGAGTTCCAGCCGCGGTGGTGCGCGGCGTTGCCACGCGCGGTCTGCGCCAGCGGGTTGACAAAGCCGAAACCCGGCACGTTGATGCGGCGCGCCGAAATTCGTCGACGCAGCCCGGCGCCGTTGGCGAACTGGCCTGCCGAGTGCCGTTGCCGGCCGAAGCCAAAGCCGAGATCGTCCTTGCCCAACGGACCCGGCGTGCCGCTGAACGGGTGGACGTCGCCGCTGATCGTGCCGCCATAGCCGACAAAGCTCTGATTGAGGTACTGCCCGTCATTCAGCTGGTCGTCGCGCATCACGGCCCCGATCTGGAGATGACCCCAGGGCTGGTTGATGCGGGCGGTCGCGATCCAGCTCCGGGCCAAGATCGATTTGCAGCGGTCTGAAAAACGCGGTGCTCGGATGCAGGCCGTCGTCGCCGGCAGTGGCTGGCCGCGGTATTGCCGGTCACCGAGCACGGGGCGATGGTCGGCACCTGCATGGGTGTCGATATCGATCTGGCCGAACGGGTCTGCATCCTCGGGGACCGGGTTCTCCGAACCCGGCCGTAAACACCGCGCCGTAGGGACCCTGATAGGTGTATTTGACCTGCGGCGCGCGCGCCCGCCCGGCGGTCGACGCTTCGCCGCCGAAATCGAGCAGCTCGGGGTCGGCGTCGGGATCGTGGAATATGCCGGTCTCCTGGCCGACCAGCAACCCGCCCATCGTCCCGTAACGCCTTGCGCAAGCGCGGGGCCCAGCCGCTGGTGACGCCTAGTGGTGGTGTTCTCGACGACATTCTCGTTGGCGTGAGCGAAATCCATTTCGATATAGGCCTTGACCTCGCCCCAGGCGGTCGGGGTCCGGGCGTCGAACAACAGCCGGGTCGGCCGCGACTGAGATGTCGAACGCGCTGCTGCGCGAATGCCCGATCGTGTTGTTGAGCGGGATAGCTGGCCAGCATCCCCGGTGCCGCCCATCCCGTCAGTGCTGCCGTCGGGATTGCCGCCCTGGTTGTTGAGCGGCCGTGCTCTGGCGCGCCCCCTGCAGGTACCAAATGACATCGGTCCGTGACGATGCCGCCGATGCGCAGCGAGGTGTCGGTGCCGGGGATCAGAAACGATCGCGGGAAGCTGCCGACCGTGACCGGTGCTGCGGCCGGCCGGGTCTCCGGCCCGAACCCCGGCACATACGGCCCGGGCGCGCGGCGGCGGCGCCTGCGAGAGCTGATCGATCCGTTTCTGGAGGAGCTCCTGATTGGCCCGCAGATCCGCCAGCTCATCGGCGCTCGCCGCGGGAAGGCCACGTCAGCAACGCGATCGCGGCACTCAGCCCGCCGATCGCCGCCACGCTGCCGATATTCCGCTTCCCGGTCATCGCTCCTCCCTGTTCACAAGACACCCGGCTACCCTCCAAGTGAAGGGCGCGGAGATATTTCTCGCGTCATAATACGGGACCGCGGGGACCGATCAAGCGCCGTCTGACTGCCTTCGTGGTGTTTTCGTCGCAGCGTTGTCTAGTCTGCAACACAGAGCTGTTATAGGATTGATTTAGATTAGATAATGCGAGCCGGTCGTCGTAAAGAGGCCCTTCGGGACCGCTGGCGAGAGCACCCTTTCTGGATCACTGCGACCGCGCTAGCGGTTTGCGCCGAGAGCACGTCAAATCTGTCGCGATCGTCGCCGGCCTCACTCATCCTCCGCTGCTGGGCCCTCCCGTCTCGCCCGCGGAAGCTGGATCAGGCTTCCGGTGTCGTAGCGTCGGTCGCACGATGCCTCGACTCAGCCCGAGGAGGATGGGCATCGCCGCAACAAAAACCCGCCGGCGCTGGCCGGCGGGTCGCATGGGTCGGAACTTTGCCTTGCCGTCAGAACCTGACGCGCATCGAGCCCTGGATGCGCGTAGGCGTCGCCCTTGAAGTTGGTGCACGGTCACGCGATGGCCCCACTGCGTATTCGACGCCGAAATCGACAAACGCCACCGGGCTCCAGAGCAGGTTGACGTGCGTCATGGTCAGCAACTTGTTGCCCTGACCCGGTCATTAGGTTCGTGTTTATGTCGTTGTAGATCCCGCTCGCCCCGAGCGTCGAGCGCAGGTTTTCGGTCCACCAGTGCTGGTACCAGATCCAGGCGGTCTGGCTGTTGGACGGCTCCGCGCGGACCAACCGGTCATAGGCCTGCTTGACGTTGATCCCGTTGACCAGCCCGGCAGCGCCGCGGGAATTCCACGCCGCGGTGGTGCAGCGCGTGTCCGCGTTGCGCCAGCGGGTTGACCAAGCCTAACCCAGGCACGTTGATCGGCGCGCCGAAATTCGTCGACGGCCCGACGCCGTTGGCGACCTGGCCTCCCAGCGTCGGTGCCGTGGGTCGTGCCGAAGCCGAGATCGTCCTTGCCCAAAGCACCCGGCGCGCCGGAGAACGGGTGGACGTCGCCGCTGATCGTGCCGCCATAGCCGACAAATGTTCTGATCGAGGTATTGCCCGTCATTCAGCTGGGTCGTTGCGCACCACGCCCCGATCTGGAGATGGCCCCAGGGCTGGTTGATGCGGGCGGTCCCGATCAGCTCCGGGTCAAGACGATTTCAGCGCGTCGAAAAACACGCGTGCTCGGCGATGCAGGCCGTCGTCGCCGGCAGGTTGGCCGCGGTATTGCCGGTTACCGAGCACGGGGCGATGGTCGGCACCGCACTGGGTGTCGAGATCGATCGTGGCCGAACGGGCCCGTCATCCTGGGGACCGGGTTCTCGAACCCGGCCGTAAACACCGCGCCGTAGGGACCCTGATAGGTGTATTTGACCTGCGGCGCGCGCGACCGCCCGGCGCTCGATGCCTGCCCGCCGGCATCGAGCAGCTCGGGGTCGGCGTCGGGGTCGTGGAATATGCCGGTCTCCTGGCCGACCAGCAACCCGCCCATCGTCCCGTAAGCCTTGCGCAGGCGCGGGGCCCAGCCGCTGGTGACGCTATTGTTGGTGTTCTCGACGACATTCTCGTTGGCGTGGGCGAAATCCATTTCGATATAGGCCTTGACCTCGCCCCAGGCGGTCGGGGTCCGGGCGTCGAACAACAGCCGGGTCTGGCGCGACGAGATGTCGAACGCCCTGCTGCGCGAATGCCCGATCGTGTTGTTGAGCGGGATAGCGGGCAGCATCCCGGTGCCGCCCATCCCGTCAGTGCTGCCGTCGGGATTGCCGCCTTGGTTGTTGAGCGCAGTGCTGCCGGGCGCGCACCCTGCAGGTACCACATGACATCGGTGCCGGCGATGCCGCCGATGCGCAGCGAGGTGTCGGTGCCGGGGATCAGAAACGATCGCGGGAAGCTGCCGGTGGTGACCGGTGCTGCGGCCGGCCGCGTCTCCGGCCCGAACCCGGCACATACGGCCCGGGTGCGCGGCGGCGGCGCCTGCGAGAGCTGATCGATCCGTTTCTGGAGGAGCTCCTGATTGGCCCGCAGATCCGCCAGCTCATCGGCGCTCGCCGCGGGAAGGCCAGTCAGCAACGCGATCGCGGCGCTCAGCCCGCCGATCGCCGCCATGCTGCCGATATTCCGCTTTCCGGTCATTGCTCCCCCTACAGGATCATCGCGTCTTGCTTCCTCCCTGTTCAGTGAACCAGAGGTTGCGGACAGTCCTGAGATCAGGACGCCCACCCCTTTCTCGCGCCACAATAGCAAAGCGTTGGCCTCGATCAAGCGCGCTATGCGATTTCCGTGGTGTTTTCGTCGCAGCGTGGCCACTAACGATGCAGCACGTGGACCCGCAAGCTAGCGATTCAATCTGGCCGACAGAGCTGTCGCGTGGATTGCTTCGCCGCGCGATGCGCCTCGAACCGAACTCGCAGCGAGAACGTTAACCGCGAACCGAACGGGTTCAGCGCCTTGAGGCGCGCCGACCAGCGGTGGCGGCTGAGCTCGCGTCGAACCACCGCCTCGTCCATCACCCAGTTCAGCTGCAACGAGCGACGCTCGCCGACATGCGGACGATGTCCGTGGAACGAGCGTTCGCTGCGGCGGAACGCCACCATCGTTCCCGCGAGCGGCGTCACCTCTGCGCGCAAATCTTCGAGATCGTCGCGCCCCGCGCAGCAAGCGCAATCGGCCCTCGGCACGATCCCACACCGGGTTCATGTAGAGCAGCACAGTGATGATCTTGGTTTTAGAGTCGGTGTGGATGCGACCGTCCTTCCCGTCGCTCCTGCCGCGCACCGTCAGCAAGGTCGGCCGCTTCGCTGAGGTCGATGCCGAACTTTTCCTCGATCGCGTTGCGCACCGCCGGCCCGGTCAAGGCCGCAACAGAGACGCGCGAAACCCGGCCCGTAGTCGAGGCTCTCGACCGGAAAGCTGCCGTGTCGCCGGATTTCCGGGAAATCGGCGAGAAGAGGAGGCAGCGCGGCGGGCGCGGAGAAACTGCTCGACGACGATGAAATCGAATGGATCGCGGCGAAGCGGCGCCGCCCGTAAGCGATCGAGATCGAGAACGCTCGGGCAATCCTCTGGCCCGCCATTTCTATCGCTATCGCCTTCAGGGGTGTTTCATCCTTGATGGGCCACCCGAACCAAAAACTCCTCGAATGCTAAAATGAAGGAGTCATCCCGGTATAGACGAGATTTACTTTCGGCAATTCGTTTTCCTGAGCGCCATCCGCCAGGATGCATCGTGGGCAAGGCGGACGGCGGTAGATACATAATCATCGAGCGTCTCGGTGATGGTGTCCGTGATCCCCATCATCTGCAGGATCGCCATCGTGTGACGACCCCGCATCATCGTTCCCGGTATCGTCACGATGGGCAAATCGTGGACCAGCGCCTCCAAGGTCGAATTGTTCCCGGTCCAGCCGATACTGTCGAGACCGATGTCGCAGCGAGCGATAGCGGCGCTGAACCGATCCTCGCTCAAGCGCGGCAGGACAACGATGAAGTCACTGGCTCTCAAGCCGAACTCGGCGAAGGCGCGATCGAGCCGTTTCCGAAACAACTCGGTTACGTACTCGCCACTCGGAAATTCGATGAAAATGAAACGGCAGTCACCCACCTCTCGGGCGATCCGCGGAAAAATCACATCATATTGGGGCAAATATTTGAAGAGCGATTGACCGCACCAAAAGCCGGCACCGTCGATGGCCATTCGAACTGCGTGGATCCGTTCGCCTCCGGCTGCGGAACGACCGGTTCATAATAAGTCGATAAGTTGGGAAGCCGCACCAAGTCTCTCGGTGTAGTGCTGCTGACCGTCGGGCGGCTCCATCAGTTCGCTGCTGAGAAAATAGTCCAGAGTTGGATACCCGCTGGTCTCCGGATGCCCTGCAAATTGCATTGTGTCGGCGCCAAGCGCATGGGCGGCAAGCCGGGCGGCGACCGGGCCCATGCCGACTTCCGGATAGATCAGAATATGCGGCGCATCCGGCCAGGATTGTCTCGCGCCAGAGGTCTGCCGGCAGCGGACCCTGGACGAAACGTTCGGCAAAGGGATTGCGCCTCCGTTGTCGCCGCATCCCGGCGTTTCCCGGTGTGATAACCGAAGAGACGGAACTTCTGGCGGTCGAGCCGGCGCAACCAGCCGCTAATGTTCAGCTTCCACACGGAATGGTTGCGGAAGTACTCGCTGACGATCCCCACCCGGACGGGCTCCCCCGGTCTGGGCGGGAGGCGCCAATGCCGGGGCAGGGTACCGTTCACTCATGATCTCGGCAAACCGCCGAGCCGTAAAGCGCCTGGAGATCGCGGTCGTTGTGTCCCTGATAGGCGAGGAAAAACGGCTGGTTCGAAGCCGACCCCTTTGCTGCAGACTGGAGACTGCCTCTCCGTCGCCCGAGCTCCTGGCATAACTCTCTCAAGTGCCCCTCGCTATGCTGGCGCGGCGTTCGGCGATCTCGCCCACATCTTCATAAATGATCGGCAACTGCGCCATGCACAGGCCGAACTCGGCATCGGCGTAATCGGGGCTCGCCGACAGCACCTGCCGATGACGCACGCGCCGCTTCATCTACCCTGCCCTGCTGCTGGAGAAGGACCGCAAGATTATAGAGCGCGACGGTAAAATCCGGCCGTAGCGTCAGCGCCCGCTCAAAATGGCTCATCGCATCGTCGAGCCGGCCCCTGGTCCTGAAAGGCGATCCCGAGATTGGTATGAGCCTCGGGATAGTCAGGGTTTGATGGCCAGCGCGCGCTCGAAATGCGTCACCGCTGCACCCAGCCGGGCTTGATCGTGAAACACTAGTCCGAGATTATTGTGCACCTCGGCGTAGTCCGGCCTGAGCTCGAGCGCCTTGCAGAAGGTGCGCAACTGCTTGATCGAAATCGCCTTGGTCGCGGAGCGCCACACCGAAATTGCAGTGGGTCCGGGGTGGTCGGGATCAACGGCGAGGAGCCTGCTGGTAATGATGGATCGCCTCGTCCAGCGCGCCCATACCGCGCAGGGTAACACCCAGACAGTTGTGTATCGCGACATGATTGGGATCGAGTGCGAGGGCGCGCTGAAAATGGACAACTGCCTGGTCGAACTGCCCCAAGTCCCGGTAGGCATTGCCTAGGTTGGCGAGAGCGTCGACGTAATCTGGCTCAATGGCCAGTGCCCGCCGGTACGAGGTCGCAGCCGGCTTCCGGCCGCCCCTGGTCCTGGAGAGCAGTACCGAGGTTGTTGTGGATCTCCGCATTCTCCGGGTCGAGCCGCTAGCGCCTTCTGATAATGGCTGATCGCTTGGTCGAGCTGCCCGAGGTCTTGCAGGGTTGCGGCGAGATTGCTGCGGGTCCCGACTAGATTTCGGGTTCAGGGTCAATGCCCGCTCGTAGCAGGTCACCGCCTCGTTCGCCCGGCCCGTTTCTCTAAGAATATTGCCAAGGTTGTGGGTGGAACTCGGGCACCCGGTTGTCGGCGGCTATCGCCTGGGTGACCCGCTCGACGGCTGTATCGTGTTGACCGAGCTGGTGGGCGAGGACTCCCAGCAAATGGAGGCTGCGCGCATGGCTTGGATCGATGGCAAGCACTTGGCCGCAGAGCAACCCGGCCTCGGCAAATCGGCCGCTACCGTGATAGCGGAGCGCCGCATTAAACAGATCAGTGGTCGCGCCGTGAAGCCGGCAGGCGGATGAGGGTCGATGTGCCCGCCCTGCTTGGCGGCGGCGCGGCGCTGTCGTCCGGTTCATCTGCTCGCAGCCGTCGGCGTAAGGATCGAGATCGAGGTCCAGGCAGATCCTCCGATTTTGAGCACCGCGAATAATGGAGTTTTACCGCTCGAGCGCAAGCTTTGCCCCGTAAGCCCACAACCCGGCCCTCCCCGTGGAGGGACCCGCGGCGGCGAGCGTGGGGGCTGGCGCTCGGTATGCCGAGGGTGTGGGTTACTGGGGGCATGGAACAGCGCTGGGGCCTGCCCCTCATCGCCTGGCCGTCGCGGCTGCGCCCGAACTATTGGGATCTGGTGGCGTTGCCGCTGGTGCTCGGGCTCGTCGCACTCGTCGCCTGGGGCGGCATGGCGATGAGCGCCCGCTACCAGGTGGGCGAGGCGCTGCCGATCAGCCTCGACCCGTGGCGGCTGCCCGAATACGCGCTGCGCACGGTGCTGCGCATGGGCGCCGCGCTCGTCGCCTCGCTCGTCTTCAGCCTCGCCTATGCGGCACTCGCCGCCAAGAGCCGCCGGGCGGAAAAGATCCTGATCCCGGTGCTCGACATCCTGCAATCGGTGCCGATCCTCGGCTTTCTCTCGATCACCGTGACCGGGTTCATCGCCCTCTTTCCGGGCCGGCTGCTCGGTGTCGAATGCGCCGCGATCTTCGCGATCTTCACGAGCCAGGCCTGGAACATGACCTTCAGCGTCTACCAGTCGCTGCGCACGGTGCCGATGGAGCTGATCGAAGCCGCGCGGATGTACCATCTTGTCGCCGTGGCGGCGGTTCTGGCGGCTCGAGGTGCCGCACGCGATCCCGTCGCTCGTCTGGAACATGATGATGTCGGTCTCGGGCGGCTGGTTCTTTGTCGTCGCCTCGGAGGCGATCACCGTCGCCGGGCAGTCGATCCTGCTGCCCGGCGTCGGCTCCTACATCGCCACCGCGATCGCGCAGCGCGACCTCGCGGCGATCGGCTGGGCCGTTCTCGTCATGTTCGTCGTGATCCTGCTGTACGACCAGCTGCTGTTCCGCCCGCTGATCGCCTGGTCGCGCAAGTTTCAGAGCCGACCCGCCTGCCGACGCCGACAATGTTCGCCCGTGGTTTCTGATCGTGCTGCAGCGCGCGCGCCTCTTCGACCTGGTCCAGGCCGGGGTGCTCGCGGTCAACCGCATGATCGACGGCGCGATCGCCGCCCTGGCACGGCGGCGCGCGCCGGCGGCGGAACGGCCAGCCGCGGCCGGCGTTCGATCGGGCCTTCGACATCGCCCTCCTGGCGCTCGCCGCTGCTGCTTCGGTCTGGCTCGTCGCCTTCATCCGCGAGAGCGTCGGACCTCGCCGAGATCGGATGGGTGTTCCTGCTCGGGCTGGCCACCGCCACGCGGGTGCTGGTCCTGATCGGCATCGCGTCGGTGGTGTGGGTTCCGGTCGGGGTCTGGGATCGGCCTGCGCCCGCATGCTGCCGACCTGGCGCAGCCGGTCGTCCAGTTCCTCGCGGCCTTCCCGGCAAATTTGTTCTTCCCGGCGGCGGTGGTGCTGATCCTGCGCTTTCGCCTCGACCCGGAAATCTGGCTCAGCCCGCTGATGATCCTCGGCACCCAATGGTACATTCTGTTCAACGTCATCGCCGGCACCACCGCACTATCGGTCGAGCTTCGCCTCGCGGCGCAGAATTTTGCGGTCAGGCGGCTCTTATGGTGGCGGCGGGTGATCCTGCCGGCGATCTTTCCGGCCTATGTGACGGGTGCCGTCACCGCCGCCGGCGGATCGTGGAACGCCAGCATCGTCGCCGAGATCGTCCAATGGGGCGACACGACGCTGACCGCGACCGGGATCGGCGCCTATATTGCCCGCACCACCGCCGCGGGCGACGGCGCGCGCATCGCGCTCGGGATCGCCGTCCTCTGCCTTTACGTGCTCGCCTTCAACCGGCTGCTGTGGCGCCGGCTCTACAATCTCGCCGCCGAGCGCCTGCGCCTCGATTGACCCTAAAATTGCCTCCTTCGTGGCGCTTACTTCCGGCATCCGGCGGGACCGGAAGCCGGGCTGCACTCACTGAGGAGGCTGTTCAACCCTCGGGGAGAGGTTTGGCTGCAGATTCTGCTGTACGATACAGCGACAGCCGATCACGCGTATACAACTCAGGATTTATATCCCGATGACCGTCCCGCTGCTGCGCACCGAAGCCGTCTCCAAGACCTATCGCATGCCGGACCATCTCGGCCGGCTCGTCCTCGACCATCTCGACTTCACCCTGGGCGACGGCGAGATCGTCGCGATCCTCGGTAAATCGGGCTCCGGCAAGTCGACCTTTCTGCGCATCCTCGCCGGCCTCGTGCCGCCGAGCGACGGCGCGGTCGAATATCGCGGGCACAAGGTGACCGAGCCGGTCCGCGGCATCGCCATGGTGTTCCAGTCCTATGCGCTCTTTCCGTGGCTGACCGTGCTCGGCAATGTCGAGCTCGGCCTCGAGGCGCTCGGCGTCTCCGGTGCGGAGCGGCGGCGGCGCGCGGTCGACGCGATCGACGTGATCGGCCTCGACGGGTTCGAGACCGCCTATCCGAAGGAGCTCTCGGGCGGCATGCGGCAACGCGTCGGCTTTGCCAGGGCCCTCGTCGTCAACCCGGACGTCCTGCTCCTCGACGAGCCGTTCTCGTCGCTCGACGTGCTGACCGCGGAAACGCTGCGCGGCGATCTGCTCGATCTGTGGGACGCCAACCGCATCCCGACCAAGGGGATCGTGATGGTTTCGCACAATATCGAGGAGGCGGTCGAAGTTGCCGACCGCATCCTGATCTTCAGCAGCGACCCCGGGCGCATCCGCGCCGACATCCCGGTAGCACTGCCGCGGCCGCGCACCTCCGAAAGCGCCGGGTTCCGCCAGATCGTCGACCAGGTCTACACGTTGCTGACGACGGTGCCCGGCCGCGACGGGCGGCGCGGGGCGCGGCCCGAGCCGATCGGCATCGGCTATCGCCTGCCCGACGCCTCGGTGCAGCAGCTCTCCGGGCTGATCGATTCGCTGACCGAGGCGCCCTATCACGGCCGCGCCGACCTGCCGCAGCTCGCCGACGAGGAGAACCTCGTGATGGACGAGCTCTTCCGCTGATCGAGACGCTGCAGCTGCTCGGCTTTGCCCATGTCAGCGCCGGCGACATCGAGCTGACCGCACTCGGCCGGACCTATGCCGAGGCCGACATGCTGGCGCGCAAGCAGCTCTTCGCCGAGGCGGTGCTGAAGCACATCCCGCTCGCCGCCCACATCCGCCGCGTTCTCGACGAGCGCCCGGGTCACCGCGCCCCCGCCGCGCGCTTTCTGCGCGAGCTCGAGGATCACCTGTCCAGATCAGAGGCGCAGCGGGTGCTCGACACCGTCATCAATTGGGGCCGGCACGCCGAGATCTTCTCCTACGATTCCGACACCGAGGTGCTGAGCCTGGAGAATTTCTGAGCGAGGAAAGCGGCTGCCGGCGGTCAGCCGCCGCCGTAGAACGCGCTGCGCGCCACATCCGCGCGCGCGACTTCGGGCGGGATCAGCCAGACATAGAAGGTGTCGCGCTCATAGTCGCCACCGCCCCGCTTCGTCTCCGCCGCCGCCGCCGGTAATCCAGTCTCCGCAGCGACACGATCTTGACGTACAGCTCCTGCCCGGCGGCGAGCTGGACGTTCTTGTCCTGGTTGAAGTCCTTGCCGTAGCTGTCGACGGTGATGTGGTACGGACCCGCCGGGACGTCCCGATAGGACGCGCCGCCCGGTTCCGAGACTCCCGACAATCGCGCTCGTTCATGCGCAGATGTAAGGGGTTCCCACGCCATCGTAGGGGCCCGCCATTCCGGTAGAACCAGACCCGGGCTTCGCCCGGCGGGATCGGCGGAACCGCAACGGAGGCTGTCGATGGGAGCTGGGAGCAGGCCGCCACGGCCAGCGAGAGGACGCCAAAGACGATGGGCCGGATCGACATGCGCTTCCTCATTTCAGCTCGCCGTGTGCTGTCAACTGCCGCCATAAAATTGGCTGCGCGCGACATCGCCCTGCGCGATCTCGGGCGGTATGTCCCAGACATAGAAGGTGTCGCGCTGGAAGTCGTCTCTCGGACCGCCGCCCGCGACCCAGTTACGCAGCGACACGATCTTGAAATAGGCCTGCTGCCCGGGTAGAGGTAGACCCACCGGACTGATTAAAGTCGCGCCCGTAGCTGTCCACCGTGACGTGGTACTGGCCCGGCGCCATACATCGCGATAGAGGGCGCCGCCGGGCTCCGACACTCCGACGATCGCCTCGTTCATCCGCAGATAGGGTGTGCCCCGTCCATCGTACGGCCCGCCGTCACGGTAGAACCAGACCCGTGCCTCGCCGGCCGGGATCGGCGGGATCGCGGCGACGGCGGTCGACGGCAGCGGGCACAGCTCGCCATCGCCAGCGAAAGCACGCCGGCGGAGAGCACCCGGCGCAAAAACAGGGGTGAGCAAGACGGCATGCGCGTCCTCCCATCTGACCGCCATATGGGAGGCCGCCGCGCATCGATCCTGCCGTCTACTGGATTGCTGGCGGGTCTGAGATGCATGAGTGTCGTGCCTGCTCCGGAATATTTCCGCCTCAGGCGGTCTCGGGATCACCGCGGCCGCAAGGTGGGAAAGGTGATGACGTCGCGGATCGACGGGCTGTCGGTCAGCAGCATGACCAGCCGATCGATGCCGATGCCGAGCCCGCCGCAGGGCGGCAGCCCGTATTCGAGGGCGGTCACGTAATCCTCGTCAAGCGGCTGCGCCTCCTCGTCGCCCGCTGCCCGCGCCTGCATTTGCGCCTCGAAGCGGGCCCGCTGGTCCTGCGGATCGGTGAGTTCGGAAAACGCGTTGGCGATCTCCCAGCCATAGATATAGGTCTCGAAGCGCTCGGCGAGCCGCGGGTCGGCACGATCAGCCTTGGCCAAGGGTGAGATGTCGCGCGGAAAGCCGGTGACGTGCGTCGGTTGGATCAACGTGTCCTCGACGCGCGCGGCGAAGGCCGCTTCGAGCGCTTGGCCCCAACTCTCGCCGCCGGTTACGGACGCACCGAGCGCCGCCGGCGCGCGGCGCGCCGTCTCGGCATCCTCGAAGGCGAGAAAATCGACCCCGGTCGCCGCCTGCACCAGCTCGGCCATGCTGCGCCGCGGCCAGGGCGGGGACAGATCGATGACGGTGCCGCCATAATTGATCCGAAGGCTGCCGAGCACGGCTTCGGCGACAGACTCGACGAGCTCCTCGGTCAGCCTCATCATCGCGGTGTAATCGACATAGGCCTCGTAGAGCTCGAGCGTGGTGAACTCGGGATTGTGCCGAGGCGAGATGCCCTCGTTGCGGAAACAGCGGTTGATCTCGAACAGCTTATCGGCGAGCCCGCCGACCAAGAGCCGCTTCAGGTGCAGCTCGGGCGCGATCCGCAGGTACAGATCGATGTCGAGCGTGTTGTGATGGGTGACGAAGGGCTTCGCCGAGGCGCCTCCCGGGATCGTGTGCAGCATCGGCGTCTCGACCTCGAGATAGCCGCGCTCGACGAGATGGCTGCGCATCGCTGCGACGATCCGGCTGCGCCGGCGCAGCGTCTCGCGGCTCTGCTTGATTCATGATCAGGTCGAGATAACGCTGCCGGTAGCGCAGCTCGACATCTGCGAGACCGTGGTATTTCTCGGGGAGCGGACGCAGCGTCTTGGCCAGAATCGCTATCGCGGTAGCGTTGACGGTGAGCTCGCCGCGCGATGTGCGCCGTACCAATCCTTCCACGCCGATTAGATCGCCAATGTCCAAGAGGCGCACGATCGCCAGGCCCTCTGGCGATAGGTTGTCCCGGTGGCAGAAGATTTGGACTTTTCCGGTGGCATCGTGCAGATCGATGAACATGCCACTGTTGCGGACCGCCCGGATGCGACCCGCCACACACACCCGCTCGCCGGTTTCCGCGCCGGCGCGCCAGCCCGGAATAGAGGCGCTCTAGTTCGGCCGCCTCGTGCGTGCGGTCAAAGCCATAGGGATAGGGATCGATGCCCTGAGCCTTGAGGCTCTCGAGCTTGCTGATCCTGACGGCACGTAACGGATCCTCAGGGTGGCTCATCTGGATCTCCGTCGCAGACCCGACCGGCCCATGCCCGGTCATCCGACGGCCGCCTGAGAAACCGGACGGCGGCCAAGATCGACGACCGTGTCGTGTAGGCGCTGCAAGGTTCCATGATGACCGACGCTGACGATCGTCGGCCGCCAGGGAGCCTCCCGCAACAGCCGGTAGAGCGACATTTCCGCGGCCTCGTCCAGTGCCGAGGTTGCCTCGTCGAGAAAGACGATTTCCGGGCGGGCGAGGAGCACCCGCGCAAAGGCGAGGCGCTGCTGCTCGCCAATCGATAGGCGCTGCGCCCAGTTCCCCTCCTCGTCGAGGCGGTCGACGAGCTGCGGCAGGCCAACGGCGGACAGCGCCTCGACGAGCCGGTCGCGAGGCAGCTCGTCGGCGGCGCGGGGATAAACGAGCGCATCCGCCAGGGTCCCGAGCGGCAGATAGGGCCGCTGCGGGAGAAAAAGGGCGCGGCCGTCGGCCATCCGGATGCGGCCTCGCCCGAACGGCCACAGCCCGGCAATCGCACGCAACACCGTGCTCTTGCCCACTCCGGAAGGGCCGGTGATCAGTAGCGGCTTGCCTGGGCTCGCCGACAGCGAGATGTCTTGCCGCAGCGGCCGCCCGTCCGGCAGATCGAGGTCGAGTGCCTCGACCGCGACGCCGACGCCGCTGCGCTCGATATTGATTGCCTGAGCTGCGGCCCGATCGGCCGCGATTTCGTCCATCCTGGCGCGGAACCCGGCGAGCCGCTGCACCACCGCCTGGTATTCGGCGATCTCGTTGTACGAATTGACGATAAAGGACAGCGACTCCTGCACCTGGCGGAAAGCCGAAGAGATCTGCATCAAGCCGCCAGAGCTGGATCGCTTTGTCGAAATAGCGCGGCGCCGCAACGAGGAAAGGAAGACGATCGCGACCTGGCCGTAACCATAGGTGAACCAGGTCAGCTTCTTGCGGCGCTTGATGATTCGCCACCAATTCGCGACGACCCGCGCAAAGCGGATCTGGAAGGTGTCGAGCTCCGCGAGCTTCACCGCCATAGAAGGCCACGTTCTCGGCATTCTCGCGCAGCCGGACGAGACTGAACCGAAAATCGGCCTCGTAGCGCTGCTGATCGAAACTGAGCCGGATCAGCGGCATAGCCAATCCATCGGGTCGCCATCGTCCCGCCAATGGCATAGATCAGCGCCGCGAAGACCATGTAGCCGGGGATATCGATCATCGACACCCCCACCGAGCGGGATCGTCAGAGCGCCTGACAGGGTCCACAGGATCGAGAGGAAGCGAGACGAGGGTGACGAAGGCGTTGCAACGAGACCGAGCGACAAGTCGAGGCTTTGCGTGGCGAAACGATTGAGATCGTCCGCGATGCGCTGATCAGGGTTGTCGGTCGTGCGTCTGGTCCAGCTGCATACGGTAATAGGCGTGGTCCTCCAGCCAGTTGCCCAGGAAGCGCTCGGTCAACCAACGCCGCCAGCGGATATGCAGTATTCCCTGCAGGTAAGCGGAGTAGACGCCAACGACGATAAACGATAGCGCGAGCATTCCGAAGATCGCGAACTGCCACCAGAACTTCGACCACTGGTATTGCTGAAGCGCGTCATAGAAATCGTTATACCAATAATTGAAGCGAACGTTAAGCCATACCATGATGAAGGTGAGGGCGACGATGGCGGCGAGCAGCCCGATGGCCGACCCTTTCTCTTCCGACTTCCAATACGGCCAAGCAAGATCCCAGGCCTGCCGCAGGAAGCTCCGCTCCGTCGCTACCGCCATTCTCGCACTCCGTCGATCTCGCCCAGCTGATCTAACCCGCTTATGATGCGCGCTCGGCCATGTCTGCTCCGCCCGCCGTCAGAACCTCAGCGACCGCCGTCGCTCCTCGCGAGAGGTGTTTGCCGCGCGTTCGGCCAGCTCGGCTACGCTGCCTCGTCGAATTTCCGCTCGCCAACGGACGCCGCGCGGACATCCTGTGCCTCGGCAAGGCTGGGTGACTTTTGTGATCATCGAGATCAAAACCTCGGTCGCCGACTTCCGTGCCGATCGCAAGTGGGTAACTTACCGCGATTTCGCAGATCGTCTCTATTTCGCGGTTCCAGACCACTTTCCGCGAGCGTTGATCCCCGAGGAATGTGGCCTGATGGTGGCGGATCCGTTCGGTGCTGCGTTGCTGCGCATGGTCGCGCAACCCCGCTCAGCCCCGGCCGCCGCCGCGCCCTCACCTTGCGCTTTGCGCGTCTCGCGGCAGCGCGGCTGCGACGCCATCTCGACCCGGAGGCCCACCATCTCGACGGGCTATGAAGAGATCTGCGCGAGGTTACCAGGCGAGCCGCGCGATCGTCGCGGTGGTGCTGTAGCCTGGTATCACCTCGGCGAGAAGCACCTCGCCACCGATGCGCCTGACGAATTCGGCTCCGACGACCTCGTCGACTCGGTAGTCGGCGCCCTTGACGAGAAGCTGCGGCCGGACTGCCTCGATGAGATCGATCGGCGTGTCCTCCTCGAATATGACAATCAGATCGACTGCCGCCAACGAAGCCAGCACCTCGGCCCGCGCCGTCTCGGTCTGGACGGGACGGCGCGGACCTTCAGCCGCGCCGTCGACGCGTCGCTGTTAAGACCGACGACCAATCGATCGCAGGCTGCCTTGGCTTGCCCGAGCAGCGCCACATGTCCGGGGTGCAGCAAATCGAAACAACCGTTTGTGAAGCCGATCTTGAGTCCTTGGCGAGCGCCACCGCTCGACGAGATCGAGCGCATTTGCGCCAGGGCAACACCTTGTCTGAGTTATAGAGATCGTGCCCGCTGAGGTAGGCGGTCAGCTCTCGGCTATAGACAACCGCCGTTCCGACCTTGCTGACGACGATCCCGGCCGCCGTGTTCGCCAGGCGGGCAGCATCGGTCAGGTTGAGGCCGGCTGCGAGCGACGCCGCCACCGCGGCCACCGCTGTGTCTCCAGCTCCCGATACGTCGTAGACCTCGCGCACTTCGGCCCGTTGGATATGGACCGCGCCATCGGCCGCGACCAGAACCATCCCCTCGGCACCGAGCGAGGCCAGGACGGCGGTGAAGCCGCAGCGCTCGATCAGCGCGCGCGGGCCTCGACAACCTCGCTATCGGTGGCGACAGCCATGCCGGTTGCTTCGGCGAGCTCGCGCCGGTTGGGCTTCAGCAGATCGGCGCCGCGATAGCGGATAGGATCGCCGCCCTTTGGATCGACGACCGTGCGTGCGCCGGCTTCGCGCGCCGCTCTGATGATTTCCAGAGCTACCCCTTCGGTAAGCACCCCCTTGGCATAGTCGGAGATGATGACTACCGAATGGTGGTCCACGAGCTCACGTACCAGCCGAAGAAGATCCTCGCGAATATGAGGATCGAGGGGAACCGCACTCTCTCGGTCGGCCCGCAACAGTTGCTGGTTGGCCGCGATGTAGCGCGTCTTCACGGTGGTCCTGCGCTGGGGTTGTACCAGGACGTGCAGCTCAGCACCGTTCTGCGCCTCCAGCAGCCGCCCGAACCTCGCGCCCAGCCTCGTCGTTGCCGACAACCGAGACAAAGGACGCCGTCACTCCCAATGCTCGCAGGTTGCGCAGGACGTTGCCGGCACCGCCCAACGTCTTCATTTCGCGCTCGACACACAGCACCGGTATCGGCGCTTCGGGCGATACCCGGGTGACGTCGCCATAGACGTAATGATCCAGCATCACGTCGCCGATGCACAGGACACGAGCCGATCTCAGGCGGTCGATATGGGGAGGAGATCGCTGTTTCTGGCCATCGACATTGCATGCGTACGAAAACTCGCGGGTTTTGCCGCCGCCGGAATATGTGCAGAAAAATGCCGCTGCTGCGCGTCTCGCTGCCCGAGGTCGATGCGGCTCAGGGTCGAGGTTCACGCCGATGCGCGCAGCAGCAGGTAAAGCGCGCCCGCGCCTCCATCCCGCGGCTGCGCCGGCGCGACCGCTAGTATGTGCCGCCGCAGCCCCGCCTCTTCGAGCCACCGCGGTACCGCCAGCTTGAGGATCCCCGGCCCGGTCGGACCGAAGCCGCGTCCGGTGATGACGAGAACGCAGCGCCGTCCGGCATCGCGCGAGTTATGAACAAATCTGGCGAGCGCGCCATGGGCCTCGGCCTGGGTCATTCCGTGCAGATCGAGCCGGCCTTCGATCGGGTGGAGCACCGCGCTTCAGCCGCTCGGCATTGGCCCGGTCTATCCCGGAGAAGCGGTCGAGGCCCGGCAGCCGATGCGGCTTTACCACGCACCCTGTCTCGGCCGGCGCCTGGAGCGGCGGGGACAAGATTGCTGGCTCGCGCCCGCGCAACGGCTTCACGTCCCGCATGGCCTCGCGCCACAGAAGTCGTTCGCCGCCAGCCGGCTGCCATGTCACCCGTCTTCCGGCATTGCCCATTCCCTGCCGATCGTCGACGAGGATGATGTGCAGGCGCCGGGGGCCGTGCGCCCCGAGCTCGATGCGCTGCTCGATATCCCCGGTCCGCGACGGACCGGTAATGAAATTGATCGTACGCGGCATTCCACCGCGCTCGCAGCCGTTCCCAACCATCCTCGTAGGCGGCGACCACCTGATCGCCCCGCACCACTACGATATGGGTGTCGGGCAGGAAATTCAGCGTCGTCGGGGTCTGGGCTCCGGAAATCAGCATCAGCGTCCCGGTCTCGGCGACCGCGGCGAAGCACGGCGTCAGGCTGACCGCATCGCCTGCCTCCGCCCGGCCGCGGCGGATGCGCAGCAGCGGTCGAGCACTCCACGGGATCTCATCGAGGCTCGGGTCGGGTGCCGGCACAAGCTCGGCGGGAAGGTTCTCGGCGGCGAGATAGTGGGCGACCGCCTCGGGCACCGCACCCAGCGAGCCGACCCGCACGTCGTCGCCTGCACCTCCTCGGCCATCGCGATAAACAGATCGATCCGGCTGCGACACGTCGAGCGCCGCTGCGCGCGCGCAGGAACCAGATTGCGGCGATGCGCGCAGCCCGGTCGCGCAGCTCCATTTCGCGTGCAGCGTCGAGCCGGCCGCGCTTGAGGGAGCCGCGGATGCGGGCGAGGATTTGGTCGCGCGCTTCGCTCATCGCCCGACGCCGCCGCCGCTGCTGCTCGGCCCAGAGGCTGTGAAAGCTGCGGCCCTCGGGCGCCGGCATGTCGCGCGCTGCGGTCCAGCCTGCGGCCATCGGCATCGCGCGAAACCGCCCGCGGCCGCAGCCCGGCCCAGCCGACCGCGCGGCTGGCGAGCCTCGACAAGCGCATGATAGAGAGCCGGCCGGCGCGCCACCCAGGCCCACAGACCGCAGGCCGGCGCGATAGATCGGCGGGTTCAGCTTCTCGGCGAATTCCCGCTCCCGCCAATGCCGCATCAACTTCGGCAGCGGGATCTTGACCGGGCACACGCTCTCGCAGCGGCCGCAGAAGGTCGAGGCGTTCGGCAGATGGCCGGCCTCTGCGACGCCGATCAGCGCTCGGCGTCAGCACCGCTCCCATCGGGCCGGGATAGACCCAGCCATAGGCGTGCCCGCCGACCGCGTGCATAGACCGGGCAATGGTTCATGCAGGCGGCGCAGCGGATGCAGCGCAGCATGTCCTGGAACTCGCCGCCGAGCAGCGCGCTGCGGCCATTGTCGAGCAGCACGACGTGATATTGCTCGGGCCCGTCGAGATCGCTCCGGCCGCGCGCGGGCCGGTCGACATCGTCGTGTAGGACGAGAACTCCTGGCCGGTGGCCGAGCGCGCCAAGCAGGCGCAGCAGGGTCGCCGCGTCCTCCAGGGTCGGCACGAGCTTCTCGAGGCTCGGCGATCACGATGTGGACGCGCGGCAGGGTCTGCGTCAGATCGCCGTTGCCCTCGTTGGTGACGATGATGCTGGAGCCGGTCTCGGCGACCAGGAAGTTGGCGCCGGTGATGCCGACATCGGCGGCGAGAAACCGCGGCCGCAGCACGGCGCGCGCCTCGTCGCAGCAGCTGGCGCGCCTCGCCGAGCGAGCCGCTGCCGGATCGAGCGTCGCGATGCGCGGCGCGGAAGGTGTCGGCGACCTGCTCCTTCATCAGATGGATCGCCGGCGCGATCAGATGGCTCGGCGGCTCGTGGCGCAGCTGGATGATGTATTCGCCGAGATCGGTCTCGACCGGGGTGATGCCGTTCTCTTCGAGATGCTCGTTGAGCCCGACCTCCTCGGCGATCATCGACTTGCCCTTGGTGACGATCTTGGCGTCGACCGAGCGGCAGATCTCCAGGACCGCGGCGCGCGCTTCATCCGGCTGTTGCGCGCCCAATGAACCCGGCCGCCCGAGGCGAGTGACGTTCGCTTCGTAGAGCTCGAGATAGAAGTCGAGATGCTCGAGCGTGTGGTCCTTGATCGACCTGCCCGATCTCGCGCAAAGCCTCGAACTCCGGGAGGCGCTCGACCGCGAGGCGGCGGCGCTGCGGGAAACCCGGTGCGCATCAGCGCCAGCGCCCGCTGCAGATTGTCGTTGGCGAGGCCGGCGCGGGCGTTCGCCTCGAAGGCTGCGGCTGGTGGCGAGCATCGCCGCTATCGCGGCAGCGCCGATCGGCGGAACGTCCTCGGTCATGCCGGCGAGCACTTCGGCGACGTGGCGGACCTCGACCCGCCGACCTCGGCGATGGAGCTTGCCGGCGATGTTCAGCAGGCAGCCGAGATCTCCGGCCAGCACCGCCTCGGCGCCGGTCGCGGCGATATCGGCCTCCTTGTCGCTGACCATCTTGTCGGAGATGTCCGGGTATTTGATGCAGAAGGTGCCGCCGAAGCCGCAGCATACCTCCGCACCGGGCAGCTCCGTCAGGCTGAGCCCGCCGACCGAGGCGAGCAGCCGGCGCGGCTGGTCCTTGACCCCGAGCTCGCGCAGCCCCGAGCACCCATCGTGATAGGTGACCCGCGCGTTCCCACCGTGCCGCGACCGCCTGCATCCCGCAGATGTCGACAAGGAAGGAGACGAGCTCCCAGCTGCGCTCGGCGAGATGCTGCGCCCGCGGCAAGACCGCCGGATCATCGGCGAAGAGTTCCGGGATAGTGAACGCGGATCATCCCGGCGCATGAGCCGGACGGCGCGACGACATAGTCGTAGCCCTCGAAGGCGTCGAGCACCTGCAGGGCGATCGCCTTCGCGTCGGCGCGGTCGCCCGAATTGTAGGCCGGCTGGCCGCAGCAGGTCTGGGCCGCGCGGCACCTCGACCGTGCAGCCCGCCTCCTCGAGCAGCTTGACGGCGGCAAAGCCGACCGTCGGCCGGAAGAAATCCACCAGGCAGGTCACGAACAGCGCTACACGCATCGGCGCTCGGCCATCCTCCACGGTTTCAGAACTCCGGCGACGCGGAACTTTGAGGTGGTCCGGCTCGAAAATCAATCCGCGATCGCACCGCCACTAAACGTTGTGCAGACGATTAATCGTCCCGCTATCTGCAGCAAATCTGCAGCAGAATCTCATCTTTGAGTAGAAACCTCTGCTAGGCCGTGCGAAAGTCACCATAAAACGCTAATTCTGACATGATAAGTAAGGCGATTATCTTGGTCGTGAAGCCGATTTCGGCTGCCGATCGCATCTGATTTCGCAGTCGGCGTATGAATGCGTAATAGGGCCCGGATTGTGATCCGGGTGGGGTGAAACCGCGATGCTCACTACTAGATGACCTCGCCCGCGAGAGCGAGGATCACAGGGCGGGATGGTTGAGCGAACATCGCATCTGCCAGAATCAGCAGCCCCTTCCAGCCCTTGGCGCTGATCGCCGACGAAGGCGGGATCGAGGCGCTCGGTCCCCGAGCCGCCTGCACTGCAGGCTCCACGCCGAGCGCTCGGGCCGCGAGTTCCAGCTTGTTGCAGCGCGAGCTTTTGATCAGGTGGTGCTGCTCCGGGTTCCACAGGACCGCGAGATGCGAGGTCTGCCGGCACGACCTGTTCGAGCATTTCGCAATGCTACTAGCCGACGATGTCAGGGGCCAGGGAGGAGAGTGCCGGTAATGTTGCCGCCGGGATGGGCGAGCGAAGCGACGAGCCCCGAGTCCGACCGGATCGCTCGACACCGGCAATGACGATCGGGATCCGTCCGCGTCGCCCCTGGGCTGGCCAACGGTGCCTGCGTGACGGCGGCTAAGAGATATCGACCTTCAGATCGACCAGTTCCGTCGCGCTAGAGCGGGGAAGCCGTTCAAGAAACTGCCCCGCCGCCCATCGGTATTCGATTTGGATCGTCTGCCCTCGACATAGCCGACCTGCTTCAGCCCGTCGCGGAAAAAATCGGCCATTTCTTATGCGAGGTAGGCGATTCGGCACTGAGATAGCCGACCCGCGGGATCTTCGCTCGTTCCTGCGCGTCGAGCGGTCCGAGTAACACCGCGAGAACAGCCGCAGTTTACCCTGCCTCGGGCGACGGCGACGAGCGATGCTGGGCGGCAGCAAGCGGGTAGTAGCGGCCGCGCGTTCATTACACCCGGCGCGCCATGCGGCGGCGGCTCCCGATGCCCCAAAACAGGTCGCCGCGCACCGGACCCTTGATCGCACCGCCGGTATCCTGCGCCACGACGAGCCGCCGCACGCTCTCGGCCAAGGCGAAGCGCTCGTCAGCCTCGATCCAGATCGGGAGGCCGAGTGCGACGTAGAGCGCGGTCCACCGCCAGGCTCCGCTCCGGTGTCAGCACGATCCCTTCGGCGCCGATCGCGCCCTCATCCGCTCTGCTCGCGGAAGAACACATAGGAAGGGTTCTCGCGACGCAACGCCGCTCCTGGCAGCCGGGATGCTGGCTTCATCCAGTCGCGGATGCTGATCATCGTCACCTGCGGGCGCGGGATAGCGCCGCGCTTCGGCGAGCAGCCGCCCGACCGGGACGTAGGGCAGCCCATTCTTTCCGTCATAGCCGACCCGGACGGTGCTCGCGTTCTCCAGCCGGACTCGGCCCGACCCTTGGATCTCCAGAAAAAGGGCGTCGATCGGATCGTCGACCCACAGGAGCTCGAGACCCGCGTCCGGCGAGCGCGCCGTCTTCGATCTCCGGCTCGCGAATAGCGGGGTCGAGAGCCCAGTTCGGGCGGCCGCCGATAGATCGGCGTCTGATAGCGGCCCGTGCCGCTGCCGCGAAGCCGTTCAGCTCGATCTCGAAATACCCGGTGAAAAGCCCCTCCGGTTGGCCGTAATCGGCGACCGAGAGCGGCACGAAAGAGCTCTTCGAAGAACAGCCGCGCCGCCGCATCGTCGCCTGGAGGCACCGCCGCGGCCGCCCGGCAGAGCTCTCGCCAATCCCACGACCCGGCCGTAATCCGCGACTTTCGGGATCGGGTCGATTGCCGCCGTGTCCGGCAGAGCTCAGCAAGCGACGCGCAGGATTTGAGACAAACGCCGGCACCGCCGCCATGAAAGGCGGTCCTCGGCCCACCCCTGAAGCCGATCGAAGCCCGGCGGCGGTCAGAGCGAAAAGCGCGCCGGGCCCGAATCGCGGCCGAGGCTGAAGGCGAACAATCACCAGACGCCGTGGCAGGTCACCGCCCACCGCAGCCAGCGTCCTCGGACGCCGCCCAGGGCGGCGTCAGCCGCTGCTTGTTGCGATGAGCACCCAGTTGGGGTCGGCTGACCGAGTGTCGCGCGCAAAAGTCCAGTAGTCGGTCTTCTCGACGGGATGGTCAGGATCGCCGTCGACGATGCTCCCGTCCATGGCTCGCGTCACATTGATCTGGTGCGAAACCAGCTTGAGGGTCAGTTGCGCCGTGGGGTCGACAAGCTGGGCCTCGACGACGTCTACGGCATCGAGCTTGTCGATACGGGTCTCCAGCGACTCCTTAGCGGCGACGCGTTCGTCGATGGCGGCGAGCGAACTGCTGAAAAACCTCGTCGCTCAGCAGCGGCCGCAAGACCGCTTTGTCGCCTCTCGCGAAAGCCGCGACAATCATCTCGAAAGCGGTGCGCGCACCCTCGATAAAATGCGATGGATCAAAGCTCGGATCGGCCCGGCGAACTCGGCTGAGCCCTCGGCAATTGCGTCGGCAGAAGGCCTCGTCATCGGCTGGCCTCGCGGCAGCGCTTGTCGGGTTCAACAGGGTTGCTACGTTGTCGGAAGAGGCTGGCGCGGCGCGCGCGTGGAAAGAGGTCGCGGCGGCGCTCATTTCCCGTCCGACGGCCGAGAACGCTGCGCAGCCGCAGCACCAGAAACCCGGCGACCATCGCAAACAAGATGATGTCGAAATATTGCTGAAACTCGCCCATCGCCTTCCGCGGCTCGTCACCGTCCCGAGAGCACAGCAACCCCGCCCCTACACCGTCTTCGGTTCAAATGGGGCGCCGGCACCGCGGCGACAAGCGCAGCTTGTGCAGGTGGGAATCCAGTTCGCTCGGGCTTTGGCTCGTTTGCTCGCCCGTTCGGGCGCGCCCGTGGTCGATCGAGCGCCCAAATGATCCTGATCCGTCACGGACAAACCGGAATTCAACCGCATCTTCTCGGCTACTCGGCGCAGATCCCGGGATACGGGATCCACAGCTCACCGAGTTCGGCCGGCGCCAAGCGACCGCGGTCGCGGCAGCACTCGGGCGCTGAACCTAGGGCTGCCGATCAGCAGCCCCTACACCGCTGCCCTCGAGACCGCCGCGAAATCATCGCTGGCCATCTTCAGCTTCCGATAATGGTCGAGGCGCTCGTTGCCGAGCGTTGCGTTTTCACCTGCGATGTCGGATCAGAGCTGACCACACTTCGGGTTCGGTGGCCGGACATTACCTTCGATCACTCTTCCCGACCCTGGTGGCCTCAGCAAGAGGAAACCGAAGAGATACTTTTGCAGCGGTCCGAGGCGTTTTGCCGCCGCATCGCCACAGCCACCTCGTCCGAGGTCGCGGTGATCACCCATTGGGGCTTCATCCGCGCCGTGACCGGGCTCAGGTGCCGAAGCCGGCACGGTTCTGCGGATAGACCTGCGCAGCGCGACCGCGGCGTCGGACCAATTTTGCTGCCTTGACCCGTGCCGAGCGCGGACCGGAGACCGTTGCTGCGGCTTCGCGATCCGTGTTAGCCGTCAGGCACTGTCACTACGGCCCTCTTATCCGCAGGATGAGCTGGCCCCGCGTCACGCGCCCAGGAGAGCCTCATGGCGGAACAGACGGCAGGCAATGGCGCTGACGCGGCACATCGGAGACGACCCCCTCCTCCGGGCCGCAGCAGCTGATCCTCAACGCGCAAGTACATCAAGGATCTGTCGTTCGAAAACCCGCGGGCGCCGCAGAGCTTCGTTCAGCAGGCGGCTCAGCCCGAAGTCGAAATCAACGTCGACGTCAAGGCTCAGCAACCTCAATCCGGACGTCTTCGAAGTCGTCCTGACGATCAACGCCACGGCCGCGCGCAGGGAGAAACTGTGTTTCTGGTAGAGCTCGCGCGTACGGATCGGTTGTCACGATACATAACGCGACGCCTGAGATGCTGCCGACGCTCGTTCTGGTAGAGACGCCGCGGATCGTTTTTCCGTTCGCCCGCGCCATCATCGCCAACGCAACCCGCGACGGCGGATTTCCGCCGCTGATGATCAACCCGATCGATTTTGGCGAACTATTGCGCCGTCAGCAGGCCGATGCCCAAAATCTGGGCTCGCCCGGGGCCGGTACGGTCCTCGCGTAGACGCTCAGCCTTCTGACCTGCCAGAGCGGCTCCGTAATCATCTTCAGCATCGCCAGATGAGCGAGCGAGCTCCTCGGCCGAGGCTCGTGCGGCCGCGGCGTCCTTACGATTCCGCCACTTCGACTGCAAACGCCGCCGGGGCGACAAAATCAAGCCCAGGCTGACGCCCCCGAGCAGTTCGAGATAGACCGCGGCGAGCAAGCTGCAATCGATCTGCGCCCCGTGCTCGACGCGATCGAGAGGTCGATGGCGAAGCGCCGGCACAAGCGCGTCGAGACTCGCCGGTGAACCTGGAAGCGCCGCCGCGCCAGCGCCAGCGTGTCAATAAACCCGCAGTTGATCGGCTCGCGCTTGCACGCGCGCCAATTCCGCATTGAGAAACGCCAGGTCGAATTCGGCGTTGTGAATGACCAGAGGGTCCGAGCCGATGAACGCGAGAAGCTCGTCGAGAATGGCGGGAAACAGCGGCTGCCTGAGCGAGGAACTCGGCAGTCAAGCCATGGACCGCAAGAGCGTCCGCCGGCATGTCGCGCTCGGGATTGACGTAGCGGTGAAACCTGCGGCCGGTTGGAACATGGTGAACGGAGTTCGATGCATGCGATCTCGACAATGCGATGGCCTTCGCTTCGGATCGAGGCCCGTCGTTTCGGTATCCAGGACGATTTCGCGCATCAGTTTCTCCGATGTCGCCCTCGAATAGGCCACCGGCGCCCCAGGCGATCCGCGATCTCCCATCGCGCAAACTTCTGACGACCGCGCGCAGTCGTCGCAAGCTGAGGTTGCGGCTCAACGCCGGTCGGAACCACGAAATCGGCTCGCTGACGTTTCTCGCGATCCGGCATTTGATTTTTCAGGATCGCCGCGAGGCGACTTTCGGTCATGCCGGGTCGCCGCAATACGCGCTGCCGCTGAATCAAGCGCCGGCGCTGAAACGACGAGCACGTAATCGCAGCGACGCTCGCTGCCGCTTTCGAAAAGCAGCGGGATATCGAGAGCGACGATCGGCACTCTCCGGGCGCGGCAGAGCCCGAGAAACCGCTTTCCGCCGGCCTCTACCATCGGGTGAATGATCCGTTCGAGCCGCGCGAGAGCCTCCGGATCGGAAAAGACGCGCTGGCCGAGACGCGCGCGATCGATCCCGCCATCTGCCGGCGCGAACGCCGGAAACTCGGCGGCGACCGGCTGCCACCGCCGCGCCGCCCGGCGCCAGCAACCGATGCACCATGCGATCGGCATCGAAGAGCGGGATCCCGAGCCGTCGCAGCGTCGTTGCTGCAGTGCTCTTGCCCATGCCGATCGAGCCGGTGAGGCCGAGAATGATCACCGCGCTGATGCCAATGTCGCAAGCATTGCCGCGCGCAGCCGGTCTGTCACCTGCACGGACGCGCCGAACCAGGCCTCGAAGCCGGGCCGGCCCTGATGGAGGAGCATTCCGAGACCGTCGACGGCCGGATGGCCGCGCCGCCGCGCCGCCGCCAGGAGTTCGGTCTCCAATGGGACATAGACGATGTCGACGACAGGCGCCGACAACGGCAATGATGCAAAGATCGAGGTTCAGCGGCCGGCTCTCCCACCATGCCCGAGGCTCGTCGCATTGACCAGGAGCCCGGCCTCGACGTTGAACGGTGCTCACCTCGCTCCCACGAATGGATTGTGATCTTGGTCTGCGGTGTCGCCAGGTCCCGGCGACCGCCTCGGCTCGTTCGAGCGTGCGATTGACGATGCGGATCTCCGCGGCGCCGGCATCGCTGAGGGCCACGATCACCGCGCGCGCCGCGCCGCCGGCCCCGAGGATCACCGCCGGCCCCGAACTCGGCTTCCAATCGCGGCGCAGCCTCGCGCAGGTTCTCGCGAAAGCCGAAGGCGTCGGTGTTGGTGGCCTCCAGGCTGCCATCCGGCGCCACGACGACCGTATTGACGGCGCCGATCCGGCGAGCCAGCGGATCGACGCGATCGACCACAGCGAGAGCTGCCTGCTTGTGCGGGACGGTCAGATTGCAGCCTCGAAAGCCCAGAACCGGCAGCGCGCGAAGTGCCCGCTCGATGTCGATCCGGCCTCACCGGCAGCGGCAGATAAGCCCCGTCGATGCCGGTCTCGTCGAGCCAGAAGCCGTGCAGCAGCGGCGAGCGCGAATGGCTCACCGGCCATCCCATGATGCCCGGCAAGGCGTGTCGTACCCGTGATCTTCATCAGACCGAGAGTTCTACATCATTATCGACTTCGACGCAAACTCCTCTGCTACGAAGGCGAGCGCGCCGCGTTCCCGCAGGAAGCCGAGCAGCTCCAGGAGCGGAAGCCCGAGAATCGCAAAATAATCACCTTCGACTTGCGCAAAGAGCTGGACTCCTCGCCCTTCGAGCCGGTAAGCGCCGACAGAGCCGAGGATCGCCGTTCCTCGGCAGCGAGATAGGTGTCGAGGAATGCGTCGCTGAACTCCCGCATGGTCAGTTTCGCCGACGCCTCCCGCTTGCCACATGCAGGCTTGTTCCGCTGAACCACGCAAGCGGCGGTAACGAGCTGGTGGGTGCGGCCGCGCAACGCCTGCAAGCTGGCGACGGGCATCGGCCAGACTTGCCGGCTTGTCGAACCACTCGCCACCGCACACGAGGATCTGATCGGCGCCGATGACCAGCGCCGCCGCGATGATCCGCCGCCACCTGCCGAGCCTTGGCCTCGGCGCAGGGCAAGCGCAATCGGATGCCGACCGCTCGTCCGCCATGAACGCGGCTTTGATCGCCGCCTCATCGATCCGGGCGGGTTCAACTGCGAAACTCGAGGCCGGCCGCAGCGAGCAGCCTGCGCCGCGCCGGGCTCGACGAGGCGAGGATCAGACGGCTCACCCGTCCAGGCCATGTCGTCGCGCCAGCAGCTTCATGATCGACGCCGCTGTCTCCTCGATCGAGCGGCGCGTCACGTCGATGACCGGCCAACGCCTTTCGGCAAAAACCCGCCGCGCTTCGCGTACCTCTGCCCGCACCGCATCGATGTCGGTGTACCCGCCGGTGTAGTCGTGATGCAGTACTTCCAAGCGATGACGGCGGAGCTGAATCAACCGCTCGGGATCGTTGGTCAGCCCGACGATCAGCGGGTGCTTTGCCGCGAGCAGCTCGGCCGGCAGCGGCACGCCCGGGCACGAAAGGCACATTCGCGGCCTTGATGCCGCGATTGGCGAGGTAAAGGCAGGTCGGCGTCTTCGAGGTGCGCGACACCCCGACGCAGGCAAACATCGGCATCGTCGAGGCCCCAGCTCGATTGCCCGTCATCATGATTGAGGGCAAAGGTCATCGCGTCGATCCGCGCGAAATATTCATTGTCGAGCAGATGCTGCTTGCCCGGCAATCCCCTGGCTCTGTCGACCGAGGTAGCAGCAAGCGCGCCGATCACCGGATCGAGAACGGGGATTGCCGGCACCTGCAATGCGACGGCAGCCTTCCTGCAGCAGCTGAGCGAAGCGTGTCGCTGACCAAAGTGAAGAGAACGACCCCGGATTGGCCTCGACCCCGGCGATGACCCGCTCGATCTGGCTGCGCGTGCGCACCATGCTCCAGACGTGCTCGACCGCCTCGGCCCCGTCGAATTGCACGAGACAGGCCCGCGCCACCGAATGCACGGTCTCGCCGGTCAGAGTCCGGACACGAGATGGAGATGAAATCGGCTCAACGCGGCCAATCCGGCGACTGTCGGGTTATCCCGGCGGCTCTGTGCACTGTTCGATGATCTCGCGGAAAACGAGCCTCGTTTCCCTCCGTGATCGTCAAACGGTCCTGGCTTTTGCCTGATTAATCCCAAAGCGGGACCGCCTTCGATCGGATGCTTTCTGCATCAGTGAGAATGGGATAACCCCGGATCGACGAGCCCGTCATCCCCGATTTCGTTTCGTCCACAGCCGATCGGCTCCTGATCTTCCAATCATGATTCCCATCCTCATCCACACCATACCCGGTTTCGCGCCGGTCGCGCTCACCTGCTGTGGATTACTTTGGAGTGCCGGTGATCCCCGATTTCCACCGGCATCATCTACCTACCACCTATATACCTAAATATTTATTTGGTAGAGAGAGTTCCCTCAGATGGCGAGCGGACCAGCAAAGCCTCTGTTGCGCGCTCTTGCACGCGAAACATTAACGCCGGCCGTCCTTGGTGGTTGATGCGGCAAGCCGGCCGTTATCTGCCTGAGTACCGTGCGGTTCGCTCAAAAGCGCATGATTTCGTCGAGCTGTGCCTGAGCCCGACGCTTGCCGCCGAGCTGACGCTGCAACCGGTTCGGCGCTACGGTATGGATGGGGCTATCCTGTTCTCCGACATTTTGTTGGTGCCCCACGCTCTCGGGCAAGAAACTGACTTTCCGAGAAGGGGAGGGTCCGGTCCTCGAGCCGATCGAGAACGCACAGCGGTATCGCGACGGCTCGATCCCAGGCAGAGTTGTTCCGCGCCTTGAACCAGTGTTCGAGACCATTGGCCGCGTTGCGGCGGTCGCTCGGCCGCGCAAACAGCCTTGATCGGGTTTGCCGGTGCGCCGTGGACGGTCGCGACCTATATGGTGGAAGGCGGGTCGAGCAGAGACTTCCGACGGGTCAAGGGTTGGGCCTATCGCGATGTCGAGGGTTTCGACGCGCTGATCGGCATTCTCGTCGAGAGCACCATCGAGTTTCTCACAGCGCAGATCGAGGCGGGCGCCGAAGTCGTGCAGCTCTTCGACAGCTGGGCGGGCGTCCTGCCGGAACCGGCGTTCGGGCGCTGGGTCATCGAACCGACGCGAGCCATCGTCACGGCCTTGAAGCAGCGCTTTCCGGATCATCCGATCATCGGCTTTCCCGCGTGGTGCGGGTCTTCTCTACGAGCGCTACATCACAGAGACCGGGGTCGACGGAATCGGCCTCGATCCGACGGTGCCTAGCGGTTATGCCCGCGAGCGGCTGCAGCCGCTCGCGACGGTTCAGGGCAATCTCGACCCGGTCCTGCTGATCACCGGCGGCTCCTCTCTCGAAGCCGCGGTGAGAGAACTTCGCCGGTCACTCGGGAGCGGTCCGTTTGTGTTCAATCTCGGACATGGTGTGCTGCCGGAGACGCCACCCGAGAATGTCGAGGCACTCGCGCGCCTGCTCGCCGAACCGATCGCTACGACCTGAAATGGCGCGGGTCGCGGTCGTGTTGATGAACCTTGGCGGGCCGGATCTCGTTGGAGGCGGTTCGCCCATTTCTCGTCAATCTGTTCAGCGACCCCGCGATCATCGGTCTGCCGGCGCCTACTGCGCTGGCCGCTGGCTCGTCTGATCGCTTGGCGCCGCGCCCCGGTGGCCTGCGACGATCTACGCGCGCTCTGGGGGCAACTCGCCGTTGCTCGCCAATACCGAACGCGCAGGCGCAGGCGCTCGAAGGCGCGCTCGGGTCCGGCTATCGCTGTTTCGTGGCGATGCGCTATTGGCATCCGTCGAGCGCCGAGACGGCCCGCGAAGTGGCAGATTGGGCGCCGCACGAGATCGTCTGCCTGCCGCTCTATCCGCAATTCTCGACGACGACGACGGCCTCTTCGCTCGCCTCCCGGCAGCCTGCCGCAAAACAGCAAGGGCTTGACTGCCCGACCCGATACTGATCCGCTGCTATCCGTGCGAGAAGCGGGTTTGATCGAAGCGCTTGTCCGATTGATCTCGGCCGGCGCTCGACACTGTCTGACAGCGTAGGCCAGTCCCCGTTTGCTGCTAACCGCGCATGGCTTGCCGATGAAGATCGTGCGCTCGGCGATCCGTATCCAAGCCAAAGTCGAACAAACGGCGGCGGCAGTCGTCGAAGCACTCGCAGAGCCTGGGCTCGACTGGCGGGTCTGCTATCAGAGTCGCGTTGGACCGCTGCGGATGGATCGAGCCCGCGACAGACGAGGAGATCAAGCGGGCCGGCCGAGAGGGGTTCCGCCGTCGTGGCGCCGATCTCTTTCGTATCGGAGCATTCGGAAACGCTCGTCGAACTCGACCTCGACTACCGCGATCTCGCCGAGTGCGTCCGGCGTGCCCGCCTATTATCGCGTCGTCACCGTTAGCGCTCGAGCCCGCATTCATCGGTGCGCTCGCGATCGCTGGTGCATCGTGCTCTCCCTCGAGCCTCGATTTGATCGCGCTGGCTCTGCCGATGCCTACCCCTGGATCAAGTCGATCCACATCATCAGCATGGTTGCTCTGGATGGCGGGCTTCGCTCTACCTGCCGCGTCTTTACGTATATCACGCGATGGCGCCGGTGGCTCGGACCGATCGGCGACTTTCAAAGTTATGGAGCGGCGCTTCTCAGCGCGGATTATGAACCCGGCGATGGTCGCGACTTGGTTCTTCGGACTGGCGCTGGCCGCGAACGCCGGAATCGTCGATCTGGCGAATGGGCTGGATCTGGGCGAAGCTCGCTCTGGTCGCGGGTTGACGGTCTTCCATGGTCTGCTTGCCCGCTGGCGGAGAACGCTTTTGCCGCTGACCACAACATCGCATTCGACACGATTTTTTCCGGGCGGTCAACGAGCTGCCGACTCTGGCGCTGATAGGCATCGTGCTTCGTCGTCGTCAAACCGTTCTGATCGGGCCGACAACGGCATTTCAGCAGCGATGACCTTGTAATCCCCTTTGATTTGCTTATCTTGTCGAGCCGAGGGGTTCGTTCTACCGCTAACCTGGTCGGTCCCGCCGCTTCCCCGCCAATCTGCATCTACGCCCAGTCTGTCGGAGCCCTTTTCTTGGGCAGAGGCCTCTCGACCAGGCAATCTTAATACCATCTTGACGCTAATCTCATGAATCTGCAGGAACTACAAACGCAAGACTCCGGCTGAGCTCTTGGCTTTGCTGAAGAGCTGCGAAATCGAAAATGCTCCTCCTGCGCAAGCAGGATATGCTGTTTGCAATCTCTCAAGCAGCTCGCCGAGAACGACGTCCCGATCTCCGGCGACGGCGTGCTCGAAGTGCTGTCGGACGGGTTCGGCTTTCTGCAGATCGCTACGAAGCCAATTACTTGCCCGGTCCCGACGACATCTATGTCAGTCCGAGCCAGGTGCGGCGTTTTGGTCTGCGGACCGGCGATACGGTCGAGGGCCAGATCCGCATCGCCGCGCGATGGCGAACGCTGCTTTCGCGCTGCTCAAAGTCAACAGGATCAATTTCGACGAACCGGACCGGCTGCGCCACCGGATCAATTTCGACAATCTGACGCCGCTCTATCCCGAAGAGAAGCTGCAAGCTCGAATTCGACGATCCGACCCGCAAGGATCTGACGACGCGGGTCATCGACCTGATCACGCCGCTCGGCAAGGGCCAGCGCGCGCTGATCGTCGTCGCCGCCGCGCACCGGCAAGACCGTGATGCTGCAGAACATCGCGCACGCGGTCGCGGCCAACCATCCTGAGGTCTATCTGATCGTGCTTGCTGATCGACGAGCGGCCGGAGGAGGTCACCGACATGGCCCGCTCGGTGCACGGGCGAGGTCGTCAGCTCGACCTTCGACGAGCCGGCGCAGCGCCATGTGCAGGTCGCCGAGATGGTGATCGAGAAGGCCAAGCGCCTCGTCGAGCACAAGCGCGACGTCGTGATCCTGCTTGATCTCGATCACCCGCCTCGCGCCGCGCCTACAACACCGTCGTGCCGTCTTCCGGCAAGGTGCTGACCGGCGGCGTCGATGCCAACGCGCTGCAGCGGCCGAAGCGTTTCTTCGGCGCGGCCCGCAACATCGAGGAAGGCGGCTCGCTGACGATCATCGCGACGGCGCTGATCGACACCGGCTCGCGGATGGACGAGGTGATCTTCGAAGAGTTCAAGGGCACCGGCAATTCGGAGATCGTGCTCGACCGCAAGGTCGCCGACAAGCGCACCTTCCCGTCGATCGACATCACCAAAGTCGGGCACCCGCAAGGAGGAGTTGCTGGTCGATCGCGGCGTGCTTGTCCAAGATGTGGGTATTGCGCCGCGTGCTGACGCCGATGGGCACCGTCGACGGCCTCGAATTCCTGATCAACAAGCTCAAGGAATCGAAGAGCAACTCCGAGTTCTTCGACGCGATGAACACTTAAGCTCCAGGGCTTTCGTCGTCCCGCGCGAGTGCCGGGACCCATGGCTGCATGGATGCCGGCCTGTGCCAGTGCGATCGACACTCTTAGATGGTCAGCACTGTCTGCCCGGTGGTCTTGCGGCCTTCGAGATCGCGGTGGGCCCGGAGCAGCCTCACGCAGCGGATAGGTCTGGTTGACCGCGATCTTGACCGCTCCGCTCTGCACCACGTCGAACAGCTCTTGCGATGCGGTCAGCAGATCCTCGCGCGTCGCCGTATAGCTCCCCAGGGTCGGTCGGGTCAGAAACAGCGACCCTTTGGCCGCCAGGATGCCGATGTCGACCGGTCCGATCGCGCCCGAAGACTGGCCGAACGACACCATCAGCCCGAGCGGCGCCAGACAATCGAGCGACTTGTAAAAGGTATCCTTGCCGACCGAGATCATAGACGACCGGCAGCTTTCGCCCTGGGTCAGCTCGCTTACGCTGGCAACGAAGTCCTCGCGCCGATAGACGATCGGGTGATCGCAGCCGTGCTGTTTGACGAGTGCCGCCTTCTTCGTCATCACCGACCGTGCCGATCACGGTCGCGCCCGAGATGCTTGGCCCATTGGCAGACGATGAGACCGACGCCGCCGGCCGCCGCGTGGATCAGGATCGTCTCGCCGCGCTTCACCGGATGGGTGCGGCGGACCAGGTACCAGGCGGTCATACCCTTGAGCATCATCGCCGCCGCCTGCTGATCGGTGATGCCGGCGGGGACCGGTACGAGGCGGTCTGCCGGCATTACCCGCTCGTCGGCATAAGCACCGATCGGGCCGCCGGCATAGGCGACGCGATCGCCCGGCTTCAACCCGGTGACACCGGCCCAATCTCCTCGACGACGCCGGCGGCTTCAGAGCCGAGCCCGCTCGGCATCGGCAGCGAATAGAGGCCGCTGCGGTGATAGGTGTCGATGTAATTGAGCCCGACGGCGGTCATGGCGAAGCCGGACTTGACCCTGTCCGGGCTTCGCTGACGGGGACCTCCTGCCACGACAGCACCTCGGGACCGCCGGCCTTTTTCGAAACGGATCGTGGGCCATGACCCCTCCCAAATGTTTTCAGCGAGAGTGCGCGAACGCTAGCGCAGTCGAGCGAGACTTTCGAGCAGAGTCTCGGCATCGGTAACGGGAGTGAACAGACCGGGCCTTGGCAGACATAGGCGGCGGGCTTTGCCGTCGACGAGGCCCTTCCCGAACGCCGGATGATCCGCCGGGAGCGAGCCTCCTGGAGAAAGGCAAGTGATGATCCGAGCCGGCAGGAAACGCCGTATGCGGCGCGGCGCGAAGCGCTTCGAATGCGGGAGATCCGCGTTCGCCGACGAGAACGATCTGCAGCGGGTTCGTGCAACAGCTCGACATTGTTGAGGAAGGTGGCGAGCGGAAAGATGGTTCTCGAGTCTCGCCCGAAAACGTCTCGACGACCACTCTCGGCGCGATGCCGATAAGCCTGTTCGCCGGTCAGCGCCGCCAGCCGGCAGAGAACTCCGACCAGAGTCGCCACTGCCCGGCGGGAACGGCGGGATCGGCGGCTGTCTTGGGGCCTCGTGAGCAATCCCGCGGTGTCGTCCGCAGCAGAAAAGTAGCCGCCGTCGGCTTCGTCCCAGTAATGACGGTCGAGGATTGCCGTCACAGTGCGCGCCTGAGCCAGCAAGATCCTCGTCCCCGGTTGCCTCGTGAGTGCAAGAGCGGCGCGACAGAGATTGGCATAGTCGTCGACATCGCCTGGATGCCGGGCACGACCGGCCCGCCAGCTGTGTGACAGACGCCCGTCGGGTGCAGTCATGTGCGTGAGGATCGAAGTCGAAGGCACTCTGCGCCATTTCGATCCAGGCCGGGCGCTCAAAGACGATCCCGTGCATTCGCGATCGCGACGCGATCATCAGCCCGTTCCAGTCGAAGCGAGCGACCTTGATCGTCCAAACCCGGATGAACTCGCGGGCTCCCGAGCTCAGAACAGCAAGCGCTCGGCAGCGTGCGAGACTCCCGCTCGGTCTCGGCGTGTCGGCGAGCGCCGGGGCGTCAGCCGATTGAGGATCGTGTGTCCTTCCCAATTGCCTTGCGCCTCGACATCGTAAAAGCGCTTGAACAACGGCGGCACGTTCTCGCCGAGCAGCGCGTCGATCTCCGCTTCGGACCAGACATAGAATTTGCCTTCTTCGTGCTCGCTGTCGGCGTCGAGGCTGCGGCGAACCCGCCCTCCTGCGTGAGCATCTCGACGCATGATCCAGTCGAGATCTCCTCGATCCGCTGCTGAGTAGAGCGGGTCGCGCGTGTCCTGCCAGACCAGGGTCAGCAGACTCGACCAGTTCGGCGTTGTCGTAGAGCATCTTCTCGAAATGCGGCACCAGCCAGCGCGCATCGACCGAATAGCGCGCGAAGCCGCCGCCGAGATGATCGTAGATGCCGCCCTGGCATGACGTGTCGAGCGCCTGGGCGACGGCGTCGCGGTAGCGCGTCTGGCCGCGTGCGCTTCCAGGCGCGCCACAGCAGCTCGAGGATCCCGGTCTGCGGAAATTTCGGCGCAGCGCCGATGCCGCCATCGAAGCTGGTCGACCTCGCGCGACAGCCGCTCGGCGATCCGGTCGAGCTGGTCGGGCGCGATCGAGCTCGCCGCGCTTCGGGTCGGCCGAGGCTGCTGCAGCGCCTCGCGCGAGCGCGGCGACGTTCTTCGGCGACCTTTCGCGATCGCTCGCGATAGGCGCTGCTGATCGCGTTCGAGGATCTGGGGAAGCCCGGTCGCCCCCGCACGGCTCCGGCGGGAAGTAGGTCCCGCCCCAGAACGGCTCGCCATCGGGTGTGAGGAACATGGTCAGCGGCCAGCCGCCCTGCTCCCCATCAATGCGAGGCGCATGCTGATAGATCTGATCGAGGTCGGGCCGCTCCTCGCGATCGACCTTGATGTTGATGAAGCGATCGTTCATCCGATCGGCGATCGCCGGCGTTCTCGAAGCTTTCATGCGCCATCACGTGGCACCAATGGCAGGCGGCATAGCCGATCGAAAGCAGGATCGGCTTGTCGGCCGCCTTGCGCGGCGGCGAGCGTCGCTCCGCTCCATGGCTGCCAATGAACCGGGTTGTCCTTGTGCTGCAGGAGGTAGGGACTCGTCTCCTCGCCGAGGCGGTTGCGGTCCATCGCGACTCCTGCCTGCCGGAAGGTCGAGACCGGGCAGCGGATGCATTGCCCTCGACGCCTCTGACGGGGTACGGGTCGGCATCTTAGTCCAAGAAACGGCGGATTGCGTCATTCGCTCCCGCCGGACCCCAAGATCCGGAGAATGCCAATGGCAGATGGACCCGCCGATCCTGCGCTGTTTTACGAGAAGCACTATCTTCATGTGCACCAATGTGCGGCCGGAGGGCCACCCCGCGCGGCTGTTGCATGGCCCGTGCCGAGGAGGCCGGAGGCGTCGAGAAGCTGCGCGGTTATATGCGCGAGAAGGCGCGGCAGCTGGGGATCGAGAGGCTCCGCTTCAACGCCGCGGGCTGTCTCGACCGCTGCGAGTTCGGCCCGAACATGGTGATCTACCCCGAGGGCGTGTGGGTATCGCCACGAGTCCACCCAGGACATCGACGAAATCCTGGAGACGCATATCAAAAACGGCGGGCGCGTCAGCCGGCTGATGCTCCAGCCCGATCAGCTGCCGCCGAAGCACTGAGGGCCGGGCGACCCCTCCGACACGATCTTCGCCGACGGGATCACGACGCCGCACGGCGGGTCGAACCATGGCTGGGGCTCGTCGCAATTTTCCCCTGCCGGCAGGGGAAAAACGCGTTTCGGCCCCGGAAAAGCGCCTTCTCAACGGCGAATATCCATTGTGATGTCAGTGGCTTGGATACGGTTTGGCCAAGCCGCCGGCAGCGGAATTTCGGTGCGCTTTCGCAGCGGAAAAAACGTGCTTGGCAGGGAATTTGGCCGCCGAGGCCTGTGGGTTGTCTGTTTCGCATTAAATTAATCCATTTCCATAATTGATATAAAGGCATTCACCATATGGGGTGGGTCCACGACTTCCGCAAGAGATGACCGAGAGCGCCGGGACGCAGCGAGAAATGTCCGATCCGGAGGCCTCCGACACGATCTTTGCCCCGGCGACGGCAGCGGGGCGCGCCGCCATCGCCGTTCTTCGCCTCTCCGGGCCGGAAAGCCGCCATGCGGTCTCGGTGCTCACCGGCAGCGTGCCACCGCCGCGGTTCGCTCGCCGGACACGGTTCCGTCGATCCCGCGACCGGAGAGTGGCTCGACGACGGGCTGGTCCTGTGGTTCCCGGGGCCGAACAGCGCTACCGGGGAGGATGTCGCCGAGCTGCATGCTGCACGGCAGTCGCGCCGTGCTCGCCGCGGTCGTACGGGCGCTGGCCGGCCTCGGACTGCGCTTCGCGGAGCCCTGGCGAGTTTACCCGCCGGGCCTTTCTCAACGGCAAGCTCGATCTGCTGCAGGCCGAAGCCATCGCCGATCTCGCCGCGGCGGAGACCGAGGCGCAGCGCCGCCAGGCACTCCGCCAGCTCGACGGCGAGCTTGGCGGCCTCTACCGCGGTTGGCGGGATCGCCTGACCCGCAGTCTCGCCCATCTCGAAGCGGCCATCGATTTTCCTGATGAGGACCTGCCGCCCGAGATCGACGAGGATCGCCTTCTCGATGAGACAGAAGCGCTGGTCGCCGAGATCGAACGCCATCTCGCCGACGGACACCGAGGCGAGCGGCTCAGAGACGGCATCATGGTCGCGATCGTGGGTCCGCCGAACGCCGGAAAGTCAAGTCTGCTCAACCGGATAGCGCGGCGGGGAGGCAGCGATAACCTCGCCGATCGCCGGCACCACACGGGACATTGTCGAAGTCGCAATCGATCTTCAGGGCTATCCCGTCGTGCTCGCCGACACGGCGGGGCTGCGCGACAGCGAGGACGTGGTCGAGCAGGAGGGGCTGCGGCGCGCGCCCTGATGCGTGCCGACGAGGCCGAGATCAGGCTCTTCGTGTTCGACGCCCGCTGCCCCGGCGAGGCGTGCGGCGCCTCGGCTTGGCCCGGCTCCGACACGCTGCTGGTGGCGAACAAGATCGACCTCGTGTCGCCGCGCGCGGCGATCTGCCGAGCCCGGCATGGCCGATCTCCGCGCTCACAGGGGAGGGCGTCGATGCGCTGTTGTCGGCGCTCGGCGAGCGGGTCGCGCAACGTTATGTGATGGAGAGCCCGGTCCTGACGCGCGCTCGGCACCGCCAGGCGCTCGAAGACGCGACCCAATCCCTGAGGCGCGCGCTCGGCGCCCCTTGCCCGAGCTCGCGCCGAAGATCTCCGTCTCGCCTTGCGCAGCCTCGGCCGCATCACCGGTGCCGTCGATGTCGAAGATCTGCTCGGCGTATGTTCGATTTCTGCATCGGCAGTAACGAATTATGTAGCTGTCTCACCTGGGACGAGGACAAAACCAATGCGCTTGACCTCCAGGTAGGAAGCGTCAAATTGTCGCGCATTAAAAAGTCATCGGACGGCCCCGCCACCGGGGTTGGTGCGATTCAGCCAACGCCCCGACAAGGAGGACAAGATGAGACTGCTGCACACGACTATTTTCGCGTGGATACTGTTGACGGGGGTCGCAGTGGCGGCGGAGGTGCAGCACCACAGGGACCGCGAGCACCTGACCAAACGGCAGGCCCTTCATTTTGAAGTGCCCCCAGGAGTTCAACCCCTAAATAACCCGCGGGCGAAACACTGCAGGCACCAAACGCCATACGTGCGACCACTGTAGAACTGGAAGTCGCCGACCCAATTGGCAGAGGCCTTGGTTCCGAACGCTCGGCGGCCAGCAAATATTGTTTACTTGTCGCCACGATAGATGAATGGGACTACTATACTCAGACGCGGTCGCCGGATATGGAGCTCTGAAACACCCGGACGACAAGCCCGTTCGATTGGGAGCTCCGCGTCGATCGGCGAGACATATAGGTATGGGCTTACCGATGGAGTCACGAAAGGGCTTACAGGGTCCGTGCATTGATTTGTCCACCTGGTCGACTTGATGTTGATGCAATATTCGATCGCTGGTTTTTCAACGATTGGACAGTCCGTCGGACTACGGCGGGGAGTATGTAAGTCGTCGAAAGGCGAAACCGTGAATTATACCTGCGGCATAACATGGGGAGCCGGGCCAGTTCAGCGGAATTGCATTTGCTCTCAGGCGCGCCACCGACGACATGTTGACTAATACGTGCGACGGAATGGCAACGGGCTGCGCACTCGTCACTGGCAATCCCGCCACAGCCTGCTTTGGGGATGTTTGCACATGCGCGGGGGACTGATTTGCTGGCGAGTGCCCCAAACCTCGCCCCTGCGCCCGAGCCGCATCACACCCGACGATGACCCCCGACGCCGTGTTGCCCGGCTACCGGGACAAGCGCACAAGGAACTCCAGCGCTTACAAAACGGGCGGAGCAATGGTGCCGGAAGGAGGTGACTAACGGACGAAGATGATCGCTACGCCGATGGTAAGAGACCGTCTATGTGCGGGAACCCCGCACAGGCATCGCTGACCAGTTGACGGGCGATCGTAGACAACGACTGGGTTTTCGGGTGTGGCAGACACCCTGGCCGGCGGGCCACGCTGTCAGCGCACAAACTGGCAAATTGATCGCACGTTGCTCCGCTTCCTCGGCAGTCGCGAATGCGCCAGCATCACGACGGGTCATACCAGAGCCAACAGCCGACCGACCACTTCCGGTCCCCTGGCACCTCGCCATAAAACCAGCCGCTCGCCTCCTGCTGGATGATGCACCGGTCCATCTTCTGCTCACTGCCGCTTGCAGGCTGTTCTCCCGCTAATTGAGCAAGCGCCGCGACAACAAAACGTCTCGGGAATTTTTCGTGCGTTCGACGGCTGCCCGATCGGCAGTGCTGATTGCGGCATGAAGCTAACTAACGAGCGCAACTTTTCACTCCACTTGTCGCTTAGCCCTCGCGGCGCGGGATCGTCCTGCACCCATTCAGCCCCATCACCTCTCCGGCATGGCCCCAAGTAACGATGGAGGCCATTCCGGGGCGCAGCAGGCTGCAGGCAGGACCGCTGTTTTACAGGCTTTATGGACAATTCCTGAGCAATACGTAAGC
>ERZ1370068.1147-contig-11047_pt1 | contig 47772 bp, 70 predicted proteins | sample MGYA00561227_ERZ1370068 | MGnify/ENA primary metagenome ERZ1370068 (study PRJEB38410, sample SAMEA6850437) | metagenome | study: Metagenomic assessment of the ecological functions of the soil: analysis of the soil microbiota associated with the... | reverse complement strand
ATAATACTTCGTTCAGTTACGTATTGCTCGACAAGCTGAAAGCATATCGGACACCTCAAGCAGATCGGACATTGTTTTAACTAACCTTCATGCCAAGCTTCTCGTTCAAATACTTGATACTGATCGCAGCGCACTCCTTTGGCGTCTTCGGCGGGTCAGGGTACACCGTCTAATTCAATAATTGCCCAGCCATTAAACTTCACCTTTTTCAACGCTGCGAAAAACACCGGGAAGATCGTACGCGCCCCCGGCCCAGTTCAACAAACCGGTAAGAGCGACCTCGTGCATCGACACCAGGAAGACTCTCAACGTCCTTGATGTGAAGAAAGAGGAGTCGATCGTGATACTTCCTCGACGGCACGAACCGGATCGCCACCACCTTGTTGATAGAATGCGCAATGTCCAAACTCGAGTTTGATGTAACGAGGATCCACGGCGTCCATGATGCGATCCACCTCGTCAGGAGCTTCACACCAAACTCGCCATATGATTGTGGTATCCAACCGGGACTCCAAGGTCCAGCGCTCGTTTGCCAATTTCGCTTAGGACGTGTCCGAGTTGTTTGAAGTCTGATGCTTCAGGCTTTCGATCCTTTGGGCGCGCTGAATCCGTCACCTGCAAATACCGTCCACCCACGGCCTTAACAAACTTTGCGTTGTTGACGTGTTCTTGGCAATTTCATCGGCCTCAGTGTTAGGGGCAATGCCGACGCCGCCGCTCGATAAAGCGACCATCTCTAATTTGTTTTGATCCAGGAGACGCACGCAACGCCTCCGGCTTGGCACCGAATTCGGGAAGCGATGTTGCTGCGCAGTTGAATTCCGCGGAACCCGAGTTCAGAGATGTCTTTGATTGCCTGTGCGTCGTTGCCGTTCCAGGTGATTGAAGCGTAGCCAAATTGAATGTTATTGGCAGGTAGAAATAACGAAGAACCCGCGAGCGACTTACCCAAGACTGTCGAAGCAACTGCGCTTGCCCCACAACTCAAGACGAATTGCCTTCGTGTTAACAATGAAGAAGTCATTGAAAACCCTTTCCACCTATTGACGTTTTTGGAATGTACCGGACGACGACAGTTTCCATGATTGGCTGGCACTCTAACACAAGGTCACGGATGTGGGATATTAGAACAAGTAAGGAAGGCGCGGATACTTACCCCCGCTGATGCCAAAGATTATTTGGGCTTGAAGGGACAGGGAGCGGAGGTAAACCGCCCCTTCCTTACTTGTTCTGTTAACCAGCCGCAGTTCGTATTTCAACAGTACCAACCCCACTTCGCCAAAACACGGCCATTCCCTGCCCTCAACTGTGGTCTGTACGGTGCCCGCCTGTGGTAGCAAACCTTAGCCAAACCTCTAACTTCTCTCTACGATCCATCACGCTTTAACAAGGCCGGCGGGCCCAACAACGCGAGTAGGAGAGGAATCGCCTGAAAGGCTTAAGACCATGCAAGTCAATTTGCGAAATGTTTGTTTTGCCCTGGTTGCTACTCGGCAATCGTTTCGATTTCCGGCTACGCGCAGAGCCAGGAGGATAAGACTCTTGCGCCATATTTCTTCGTCCAGGGATCGAGCATCAGACCGTTTACCGCTCAAGGATACTCGCTGGAAATATCGATCTCGGGTGTTATCGCGGATGTAGAGGTGGTGCAGACCTACAGGAATGAAGGTGTTCGACCAATCAATGCGTCGTACGTATTTCCGGCATCCACACGCGCCGCCGTTTACGCAATGCGAATGCGCATTGGCGACGACGTGATCGTGCCAAGATCAAGGAGAAGGAGACAGCCAAGAAGGAGTTCGAACGAGGCCAAGAAAGAAGGCAAGAGTGCGTCGTTGCTGGAACAAGACCGGCCCAACGTGTTTTCGATGCACTTGCCAACGTCATGCCTCAGGAGCAGGTCGAGATTGAACTTCACTATACGGAGCTGTTAGTGCCCACGAGCGGCAGCGTACGAGTTTGTGTTTCCAACAGTGGTTGGGCCGCGTTACCTCGTCACCGAAAGACTCGACGACAAAATCTGAAGATGGATTTGTCAACACGCCGTATCTACATCAGGTGAAAAGCCAACCCAGCACCTTGCACATCTCCGCGAAGGGTGCTGCCGGTGTGCCCGATTCAGGAAGTTAGCCTGTCCATCACTCAGGTATTTCGCAGTTCCAAAATCCCAGCGTCGCGCAGTTGACCATGGACGACTCCGATCCGTTCCAGGGCAATCGCGATTTCGTTTTGCACTACCGGCTTGACCGGCGCTCAGATCACTTCCGGCCTGCTTCTCTTCCAGGGCGAAGATGAAAACTTTTTCCTTTACATGGCCCAACCGCCGGCTCGCGTAGCGACGGAAGAAATACCGCCCGCGCGAATACATCTTTCGTAGTCGACGTCTCGGGATCGATGAACGGCTACCCGCTCAATACCGCGAAGCATCTGATGTCGGATCTGATTGGCAAGCTGAAACCGACCGATCTTTTTCAACGTCGTTTCTGTTTGCCGGCGACTCAACAGTACTTTCTGCAAACGTCGCTGACGGCCAACAAGGAAAACATCGACAAGGCGATTACAACTTGATGGACGATCAGCGCGGCAGTGGTGGAACTGAATTGCTGCCCGCCGTCCAACGCGCGATGAGCATGCCGCGCCAGACAGGACATCTCGCGCAACATTGTTGCTGGTTACCGACGGCTATCGTTTCGGGCGAAGAGGGCGTGTTTGATTACATCCGCGAAAACCTGGGCCAAAGCAACGTTTTTGCCTTTGGTATCGGCGAGTCAGTAAATCGCTACCTCATCGAGGGCATGGCGAAAGCTGGAATGGGTGAACCTTTCATTGTCGGCAAAGAGTCTGACGCTGAAGCCATGTCTGATCAGGTTTCGTGAGTACATTCAGACACCGGTCCTTACCAATATTCAGATCAAGTCACCAGGCTTCGATACTTACGACGTCCATCCAACCCACTTCCCAGATTTGCTCGCCGAGCGTCCAATAATCCTGTTTGGCAAGTGGCGTGGCCCAGTGACTGGCACGTTTGAATTGACGGGTAAATCAGGTCGTGGGGATTTCCTGACGCGTCTCGACATCAGCGGTCTTCAACCGGAAGAAAGCAATCGCGCTCTTCGCTATCTTGTGGGCGCGTACTCGAATTGCCGAACTCTCTGACTACGGCGCCGCCAATGCTGCGAAATGATCAGATCAAAGAGATCACGTCACTCGGGTTGAAATACAACTTGTTGACTCAATACACATCAGTTCATCGCAGTTCGCGAAGTTGTAACTAATACTTTGGAACCAGCGAAGGACATCAAGCAGCCGTTGCCTCTGCCAATCAGAGTTAGCGATATGGCCGTTGGCGGAACGGAACAAGGAAGTGAGCCAGAGTTGATATGGCTGATTGTTGGCACATTTGTTAATCGCCTCGATCATGATCTTCCGTGGCCGGCGCGGCATGAATTGGTTTTGGAAGGCGTGTGTCATGAATAAAGCGGACCAAATGGAGCGCACAGCTGTTTGTAGTCTTGCTGTGCGCTCTAGCGCTCAAAAAGATATTACTCAACTGCCAGCGTTGATGAGTTGGGTTGGATCCTGGGCCCGACGACCTGGATGACCCAACTGCTGAGTGGCCGAACGTTTTCGTTCGAATCACACGCCGGGTACATGAGCAGCGATCACGCTTTCCTGATCGCTGCGTCATGTGCCGGAGTGAATTTTTGATTACGTCGTTTCTGTTGTTGGCTTTGAAACAACTGTGGAATCAACGTTGGGGTGGTTTCAGTTGGCGCTTCATTCCCATTGCAGCGTTGTCTGCTTACGTCTCGACACTGATTGCGAACACGGTGCGGATCTGCATCGCACTCGAGTTACAACAACACCCGGTAAATATCGGAGGGCTGAGTGGAAATCAGATCCACCGGCTCGAAGGGATCGTGGTCTATTTTGGTTTCCTGGTTTTCTTTTCTTAGTTACTGAGAAACCCCGAGCAGATCTGAATGGGCTAATCAAACTGAGCATCTTTCCACTCGTCATCTACTACGTGACAACGCTTGGGATTCCGATTGGCGAATGGCAGTTTCCATCGTCCAGAATTCTGGGAGCACTCGCTGTTTGTTTTGGCGATTCCGTTGCTGGTAATGCTTCCTGTGCTTGCGTGGCGGGTGCTGATGAATTGGCGAATGGTCGAGTACTACAGCGCGCAGCGGCACGTGACTCAGCATAAGTAAGGACTCAGACTTAAGAACAAGTAAGAAGGGCGGCAACAAGAGGAATCTCAGTGGGTTGAACAAGCTGGGAAGGGTGGCATGGCGGAAACTTGGGACGCCTCGCGTCAGTGACTCCGAGCGCGCCCCCGCTGTGGTTCTCACTTGTACCACTTAAGATCTTCATATTTGGTGACTCAGCGGGGGCGCGCTCGGAATCAATAGGTGCAGCGTCCTACTTCCCGCTTGCCACCCTTCCCAGCTTGTTCGACCACCGCGGAGATCCTGCTTTTGCCATGCTTCCCACCGTTCAACCCACTGAGATTCTCATTTTGCCGTCGTTCACTTGCTCGTACATTGATGGAGGAGTTGTGCTAGATGAAGGAGCTTTAAAACTCAAGGGACTCAAGCGGTGTGGCGGCTCTCTTCGACGGAGGTCAATGCACTGGTTGGACAATCAATTTGCACTCGTCTCCAACAAATCGTCTCAGGTTCTCTTCTGCTTCAGCATGGAAGAGTGTTCGCCCAACTCTCCAATTCAACTTTTGTGTTTCCGGACAACGCTCCGCGGATCAAGTTCCTCAACGTTGTCATACATCTCCAAACCGATAAGTCAGCATCCCGCGCGTCTCACCTACGTCAACAGCAATCACAGGCGTTCCACACCAGATGGCTTCGACTCTCGAGATGCCATAGCTTTCTGCCCCGAACGCCCGCACAAAGAGATCGCAGCGTGGAAGTATCTGGTAGATTTCCGGGTTTGGAATATTAGTCAGGACAGTAATCCAATCTCGGTTCCGCCAGTACTCGGTCTCTGTATTCCGGATCATTCGCAAATGAACCGTCCAACAACAACAACCCGATGTCCTCGTTTGCTTCATTTCGCAGTTTCTCAATCGCCGCGACAACGTGTTCAAAGCCATAGCTGGGAATAAAAATGCCTATCGAGCAAACTCGTTTCGGATGCTTGAGAAAACCAGGCGAGCTGTGGCTTCCGTCTCGGAGTTGAGTTTGATAGTTAGCGAGTCGGAAGGAATGTTGACGAGACTTGGGATTACTGTGATCTTCTTGGTGACCTTGATTTCGTTCGTAAGCCAGTCTCGTAATTCTTCACTAACAGCAATGTACTCGTCGATCGCGGTCAACGCTCTTCTGAACCGTCTTTTTGCGCAGACGAAAAGCCAGCGTAGCGCAGCAGGCAGAGAACCATCATTCACATGCTTAATCCACTCAAAACGGAGCAGAGATTTAGCGAATAACCAGATTGGAAGTAATATTAGATTTGGATACTCGAGATGGAAATGAGTGGAAGTCAACGATGCGCGATTTGTATCCCTGCTTGGCAAGTGCTTTCAAAACGCCAAGACGACGGTGATTAAAACGGGTGATTCAGACTGTCGTCCGACCGCTTACCAAATAGCGCCCACACAAAAACCGGTGAGTCTCTCAAGTGCCCAAACAGAGTACTCAAGAGCACTGAAACTCCACCATACGGAGGCGGCAATGGCCCAAAAAAGGATGACGCGTTTACTCATAGCAAACTAAAGTTCAGACCTTAACTTTGGCCAATGCGTTAAGCAACTGCTGACGCTTACATTCAACGTCGCTAACCTAATCTTTGCAACCTCAAAGACCAGAGCACCTCGATCGTAGCCCTGTCAGTGAGACTTCCGTTTCGGTTGTTGTGCCTTCCTACAACCACGCGAAGTTTGTCGAGGTCGTGCCTGAGATCGTATTTTTGGCCAGACTTTGCAGCCTTCAAAACTGCTGGTGATCGACGATGGATCAAAGGACGATTCAACACGCGTTATCGAGTCAGTCTTGCGTGATTGTCCTTTCGCGTGCGAACTCATCGCAAGAGAAAACCGAGGGTTGTCTGCAACGCTCAACCAGGCACTCAGTCTGATGGACGGCCACTATTTCGCATACCTGGGCTCGGACGATATGTGGCTAGCTGATTTTCTTGCCGCCAGAGTAAAGCTGCGCGAAGTCGACCATCAGCTGTCCTGGGTTACGGTCATACCTACTTTATCGACGAGAGAAAAACAAGGTTGTGGATTGTACGGCAGAGTGGGCAGACTACAAAGACGGCGATGTGCGGCAGATGCTTTTACAAACTATCGGCCCGATGAGTTCTACAGTTCTTGCTACGTTCGCAAGTTGTTGGCTCGCCACGGTTGGAACACCGAGGCCCGACTCGAGGACTATGAACTCTATTTGAGGTTGAGTCTTGACGGTGAATTTGCCTTTGATCCAGGTGTGCGCTCAACCTGGCGACAGCATGAGAAAAACGCGAGCCGTAACCAGGCGATGATGCTGGATGAACACGTGTCAGCATTGCAACGAGTCGGCGCCATCTTTTGGCATTCAACAGCCAGAGCTGGACAAGCTTATCAAGATCATTCGGTTTAATCGGGCAGAGGACTTTCTTCGAATCGGCGACAAGCGAAAGGCAGCGCAACTCTTTTTCGACAACTTGAGCGGCCTGCAAGCTGCGCGATTGTTACCAATGATGGGACGCTTCCTGCTTCCCTATTCTGCGGTGTCCTGGATGCGGAAGCGGAAAAGACGGCGGCGATGCGCAGTTATGGAGCGTTGGAATAGCCGTTTGTGGCTTTTGCTCCGCTTTGGACATCTCAAAAAAACAACAAGCTGGGAAGAGTGGCAACCTCAGCATTGGGCGCCTCAAGTAAAAGAACAAGCTGGGAAGGGTGGCAAGCGGAAATTAGGACGTCTCACAGCCATTGAGCCCTGAGCGCGCCCCCGCTGAGTCGCCATATGAAAATCTTAGCTGGTGCAAGTGAACCTCAGCGGGGGCGCGCTCGGAGTCAATGATGTGAGCCGCCCTACTTCCCGCTTGCCACCCTTCCCAGCTTGTTCTTTTACTTGAGGCGCCTAAGCCCGCTCACTGCTTCCTGCTTTCTGCCTTCTTTCATCTATCTGCAACCATCGATCGATCACCCTCCTTGACGTGACTCTCCGGCGGTGGCTAGACTCGCTCGTACCGAAATTTGTTTCATCTGCGACGCTTCGACCCAACTTTCTCGCAACTCTTGCCTGTGAAAACTACAGAGAGTCACACGAATCTGACCACACCTGCGACTTCCGGTTCTAAATCAGAAACAAGCTCGACGGCGGACGTTTTTGCAGACGCAAAGATCGCTTATCGACTCGCGCGATGCAGCACTCGGCCTACACCTTCGTGAGTTGTGGAGCTATCGAGAGTTGCTCTACTTCCTCACCTGGCGGGACATCAAACTTCGTTACAAACAGACCGCACTCGGCGCGACATGGGTAATCATTCAACCGCTCTTCGCGATGCTTTTGTTCACATTGTTCTTTGGCAAGCTCGCCCGTATGCCATCCGATAACGTTCCCTATCCATTGTTTGCCTATGCCGGCCTGGTTCCGTGGACGTTCTTCTCAAATGCCATCACAAATAGCGGCCAGAGTCTGGTTGGCAGCAGCAACTTGATTAGCAAGGTCTACTTCCCGCGTATTTATATTCCGGCTGGCGCAGTGGCCGCGGGACTCTGGATTTTGCGATCGCTTCGCTACTGCTAGTCCCAATGTTGTTCTACTACAAAATAAGTCTGACCTCAGCAGGTACTCCTCCTACCATTTTTTGCAGCACTAGCAACGGCGCTCGCGTTGGGAGTAGGAATGTGGCTGGCGGCTCTAAACGTAAAATACCGTGACATACGTTACGCGATTCCTTTCTTAGTCCAACTTTGGCTGTTTGCTTCTCCAGTGATTTATCCAGCCAGCCTTGTGCCACCGAAGTGGAAATGGGTGCTGCGCAATCAATCCTTTGACCGGAGTCATTGAAGGCTTCCGCTCCGCAATTCTTGGCACCCCATTGGACCCAACCTCCACAGTATCGTCAGTGATTGTCACGTTGATCGTTTTGGTGTTTTCGTTTTTTGCCTTCCGACGCGCTCGAAGACAGTTTTTGCGGATGTCGTTTAGAGATGAAACCAGTTATCGCAGTTGAAGGGTTGGGCAAGCGTTACCGGATCGGGGCGCAGGCGCATAACAGCTTACGCGACGCAGTCGCGTCGATCGTGCGTTCGCCATTCAGAAGCTTTCGCACCAATGGATCTGGAAACACGATATGGGCGCTCAAAGATGTGAGCTTTGAAGTGGCACCCGGTGAAGTTGTCGGAATAATTGGTCGCAATGGCGCAGGCAAATCAACGCTACTCAAGATCCTTGCGCAAATTACCAGACCGACAGAAGGCCGAGTTGCTTTGAATGGACGCGTCGGTAGTTTGCTTGAAGTTGGTACCGGATTTCATTCAGAGCTAACCGGGCGAGAGAACGTTTTCCTCAACGGCGCGATCCTGGGAATGACGCGCGTCGAGATTCAGCGCAAGTTCGACGAGATCGTAGCGTTCGCTGAAACGGAGCAGTTCCTGGACACACCCGTCAAACACTATTCATCCGGCATGACTGTGCGATTGGCGTTTGCGGTCGCCGCTCACCTTGAACCGGAGATACTGATTGTCGATGAAGTGCTCGCCGTCGGCGATATTGAGTTCCAGAAGAAGTGTCTCGGCAAGCTGAACGAGGTCACACGTGAAGGTCGAACAGTCTTGTTCGTCAGTCATGATCTCAATGCCGTCAACTCAATCTGCGAGCGCGCTATCCTGCTGCACGAAGGATCGGTAGCGATGTCGAGGCATGACTGCTGATGTAACACGCTATTACCTCGACCATAGCAACAACATGTATTCGCCTATTGCCTGGGCAGCTCTCCCGCGCTCAACTTCGAACGAGTTTGAACTCAACGGTATCAATGTCCCTACAAAACGAACTGTCGACCAGCGCGATCAACTGCCGTGAGCCTTTCATAATTCATATCGACTACGACCTGAAAGAATCGGTCCGCGGCTCACGCTTCTTTCTAATCTTTCGCGACGATAAAGGCGAAGTCGTCTTCACCACTTCCGACTATGATTCGATAACTCCAGAAGTTGTAAAACGACAAACAGGACGGTTTCTCAGTCGCGTCGAAATACCTGGTGGCCTCCCTTAAAACTGGTGGCTACTACGGCAGTTTCGGCGTTGACATCAAAGACGATCGGATTGTCTTTGCCGCTGATGATGCAATTCATTTCGATGTGTTCGAACCCAGGACGACATTCAAGCAGGAAGACACAAACGTCCGGGTGTCATCGCACCACTCTTGAACTGGGAGATTTCTAAACCTCACGCCTCGCTAACAGTCGAAGAAGGGTAATCACTTACTTGAAAAGCTCTGATTAAGTTCTTAACCAAAGCGGCGGTTGCGACCTAAACCCAGGTTGCCGCGCTTTGGCGGCTACCCCGAGAAGATGACACGAGGTTTCCAGCCTCAAAGAGGTTGCGTCGGTGTTTCTTCACACACGGTTTGCTTATGCAGCGTTAGGTTGGACGCAACCCTTCGGGGTTAGATCGCTTGTTCGTCGGTTCCCAGGGTAGCCGGAAGCGGCAACCCCAAGCCGTGAGTCGGCCCTTCAGGGCAAAGCAAGACTAAATGAGTTAGATGTATCATTACCGTAAGCTTGTCGCATCAGGAAACGTCGCGGCATACTGGTTTCGCGCTATGAAAAGTTGGTTGAAAGAGATAGTGGCCCCTTTCCTCTGAAGCTGGCTCAAACGCCGGCGCGCCAGGCTCTTCGCCCTCCGGAAAAGGAAAACACCGCGTGGACGCAAACAACACCCAGGATCATTGACGGCAGTCCATTGGACTTCGACGAGGTGAAGCAAGTAGCCGCCTCTCTAACCCGCCTGGAAAACTCAGCAGAACGCCGAATCAAAACCTCGATCATTATTCCAGTCTTCAACAAAGCGGCGTTCACATTTCAATGCCTTCGGTCGTTGTGCTAAACGAGATCGATCTGACTGAGACGGAAGTCGTTGTCGTCAACAATGCTTCGACTGGACGAAACGGCAGCGCTCCTTTCGTACTTCAGGGTGGGTTGAAGTATTGAACAACCCGGATAATCGCGGCTTCGGAGACGCCTGCAATCAAGGCGCAACCGGGTCGCGCGGTGAATTCTTGTCTTCCTGAACAACGACAATTGGTGTTTGCCCGGCTGGCTGGACACGCTAGGTGGAGACGGTAGAACGTGACGAAAAAGATTGGCGTAGTTGGCTCGCTGTTGCTCTATCCCGACGGAAGGTGCAAAGAGGCTGGATCCATCGTTTGGAATACCGGGGAAGCTTTTCACTACGGGTGGGGAGGTTCACCCGTGGATCATCGATTCACTTTCGCTCGCGATGTTGATTACTGCTCCGGCGCATCGTTACTTATCAGGAAGGCACTGTTTGATCAGCTTGGTGGGTTTTGATCGTCGTTTATGTTCCGGCTTACTACGAAGACGTTGACCTCTGCTTTAGCGCGCGCGATGCCGGCTACAGGGTAGTGTTTCAGCCCGCATCGAAGATCATTCACTATGAGGAGGCGTAACTGCGGGTCGGTACGTGAATAGGCGGCGTAAAGCAGTTTCGAGTGATCAATAAACGAAGTTTTACGACAAGTGGCAGGAGGTACTAAAACTCAAGCACTTTCCAAACGAGAAACGAAACATTCCAAAGGCCGCACACCGAATACCGGAAAGCGCAGTGAGTTGTTTTCGATGATCGGATTCCAACACCTGATCTTGACGCAGGAAGCGCGCGAATGTTGCTCATCCTCAAACTCCTCGCACGTCACTACCGAACGGTATTCGTCTATCAAGCCAAAAGTCCGGAACTACGTTATGAACAAGCTCTCTTGAACGAAGGTATCGAAACGATAGACCTCATTTACTATTCACGCCTGCTTAAACGTCAGACTTTCCATACAGCTATCGTCAGCCGACCGGAACATTGCCCAATCCGTATTCAGCTCCTTACGTCGCCTGGCCCCAAAGATGAAGATTATCTTTGACACCGTCGACGGCTCACTATCGCCGGCTGGAACTCGAGTATCAGGTAACGGGTGATCGCGCGGCACAACGCAGCGCCAAACACTATCGCAAGATTGAAACTCGAGTTGGTCCGTGAGGCGATCTATCGTGGTGCGTCTCACCGGCAGATGAACAGTCGATGATTGCTAACGTTCCAGGTAAACCATCTACGATTGTTCCGACAATCCATCCGCTTCACGAAAGAGGCGCGCCTTTCGCACAGCGTGACAACCTGCTATTCATCGGAAACTTTAATCACAGACCCAATCGAGATGCCGTCGTGTTCTTTGTAGAAGAGATCCTGCCACTGATTCGGCACTCGCTTCGGGATATCAAGTTTGATGTCGTTGGGAGCAATGCACCTGTGGAGTTTCAGAAGTTCGCATCAAGCGGGGTGCGAATCCACGGTTACGTTGAAGACATAACGCCACTCCTCAATTCAAGCCGCGTCTTTGTGGCCCCTCTACGTTTCGGTGCCGGCGTAAAGGGCAAGATTGGAGATGCACTTTCATTTGGTCTGCCAGTCGTCACGACCGATGTCGGCGCAGAAGGGATGGGCTTCAAGAATGGCAACCAGGTAATGATAGCGAACAGCCCTGGAGAGTTTGCCGCGGCGGTCGTCAGAGTCTATGAGGATCGAGACCTGTGGCAACAACTTTCAGACGCAGGCTATGCCCACATCGACAAATACTTCTCACCGAAAGCTGTTGAAAAGGCGATTCTCAACTCGATGGCTTCAAGCCCGTCGTGAGTGTGAACAGTTCTACTTCTCAACAAAAGCGGGTTCAATTGTGTTCTTTGCCGCCTGTCGGAAGTTGGTCCACTTGCAGGGGCAGCCTTCACCTGCCTCGCTACATGAAGGCACGAAGAGGTTGACAATCACTGGAGGACTTTGGATTGTGAGCGGCGTTGCATTGTGCATTTGGTCAAGCGTCTGAACTGCAAACTGAAGTCGAACGGAATATTGTCCGGTTGACGACTTCCACAAGGAAAAGATCAGCGCCCCTCCCGGCGGTACATCGTTTGGCTGATGACTTGAGACTACCCACGACAGATCAAGCATGCCTGAGAGATTCGAGAGGTTTGTATCGTGGCCAACAATTACAACGATCCTGCCACCGAGAGGCCGACGCGCCTCGCCTCTCCTTTTGAGTGACTGACTGCTCCATAGTTTCCAGAACGTGATTGAGCAAGTTCGAACCTCGGGCCTTTGCGAGGTAAGGAGTCCGGCGCATTAACTCCGCGTATGCCGTATGTAATGCGAGTACCTCTTCAAGATCGTTTGCGCTTAGTCGCCCCCAACCAAACTGCTCACCACTAAAACCGTTCGTGTATTCAAGGAGAAGGTTTTCAGTGAAGGTTGAGGCGGTTGCCAGAGGACCATTCATTGTCACGCTGCCCTTGCCGATTCCGAGGGTGAGTGGTTCTTCGAATATCGACTTCGGAGCTTTGCCTTCTCCATTCAAAACGTGTTGGAGCAACTGAAAGGCGGGACGATAAGCATCGAGCAGCGCATCCATTCGAGGTCCAATTCTTCCCTGCACTGCGGCTTCGACTCAAATTGGCATCCGGCTTTGCAACGCCTGCTTCGACCGCATTGAATAAAGGATCACTTTGCGCCGGCTGCCTTTGCATTGACCTCAATTTTGCATCCGCGCAACATCGACTCAGCTAACGCTCGAGCGGTTTCGATAGTTCTTTGATCCGTGTCGGCCCAAAAAGACGTTCGCTTCGCATCGCCGCAATTTTGTTCGCCAAGGATTCCTGAAGCTGAATACAGATCGCGGTAGTAATCTCCGAACAATTTCATCAGCTTACGACCGTGAGGAGTCAGATAGCCTGGTGGTACTCGAAGTCAGGCCACGGACTTGTCGAATACTGATTCAGTCGTTCCGGCGCCCAGGTCGGAGCACGAACGCCATGCCGCGTAACGATTACCACTTGCTGCAAGACGTCCGCGCGACAAGCCGGAGGATGCAAACTAGAAACAACAACGAGTAAATCAAGAAACGTTTGCGCATAGTCATCAGTTAGAAATTCAGTTTCACACCGGTGATTCCCCACATCTTGTACCGTTCCTCTTGAATTGCGCGATCTGGAGTGACGCCTAGATAAACGCGGTAAGGTGCGTTACCAAGATTCAACAAGTCGATGAAAATCTTAACGTCTTGATCTTGTACATCGCGACGTCATGACGAATTCCCGCCTGTGAATCGACTACGGATTGAACGCAGGAACGTCTTCTTTGCAACTTCTTGTCGACGGCTTTGTCGAGTGGCTTAGTGTTCATACTCAACACCCGAGCCATCTTGAAGAAGATATCTGTCCTGATCGTAATAGCCGAAGAAGAGTAACGCTCCGGCACCTTCAGCAGTGATAGGCACAGAGGATCCAGTGTGATTCCCTGTTCGGTAACCGACTGCGATTTTGAATCGATTCAGGTTCTCAGGATAGCGATCGCCATTCGCGTCTTCATAATCTGGAAAGCCTGAGGTCTCGCCGGGATTGCCACCACCGGCTGGTGCAGGTGGAGGCGCAGCCGTTGCTGGATAGGGCGTGTTGCTGCGCACATTTTGAATCGAACCGGCAACCGAAGTGTCGACGAGCCCGATGATCACCATCGACTGATCGTGATCGGCGGTAACCAGCAAGAGCGTTGACTCTTTCCTATCATCGTTACAGTTTCTAAATGAGCGACCGACGCCGACGGCTTTATCAAACTCAATCGGTGTCCCAAATCTGCCCATTCACATGATTCGATGCGACTGCTTATCAATCGAGCACCTTCGACCATCAGGATGAATGGTCCGCCACCTTTGGACAGCGTAGCGATGGCCTTATCGGTCATCTCGTCAAGGAATGGTTGATCGGTGAAACCCGGCGAAGTTTGGTGTTGGTTCGTCTGGTGGACGTTGAAGGCCGAGTTTGTCGTGAGCAACATCCATGTTGCCCGTGCGAAAGAGGCCCAACAGACGATTTGGAGCACCTGCTCCACCGGGTAGCGCATTCAACTGCGAACGGGTTCTGAACATAAGTGGAAACCTGACGCTTGAAGCTCCGAAACAAGGTTCCTCGTGTCGCCACTGTTTGCAACGGTGCGTGAATCGAAGCGTTCCTTCGCGCCACCCAGCGATCACATCGAACGTCGTGCCTCTGAGTAAACACGCCATCAACGTATTGACGAGCGATGTCGTTTTGCAGCGCACGAGCAAGCGTATGCCCACCCTCAGCCGCCGGCAGTTGCATCAGTTACTTCCTGACGTGGTTACGATTCCGGTCTTGTAACCGTAGAGACGCTTCAGATATTCCCCACAGCGTTTCGACACGTGGATTGTCGAGTGCGAATTGCTTCGTGGCCTGTTGCGTTGTGGCGTTTGTCCCGATGTACTTGAAGTCGTTGTTGTCCGGAAAGACGTTCAGTGTACCGTTAATGGTTTTGTTACCCGTAGTCCAGGCTGTTCCAGTATTGGCTGAATCTGGTGTGATGTTGTCTAACGCATAAGTCATCACCATTCCCGTCACAGGCATCTGATCCATTTGCTGTAACTCGTCGAAAAAGCCTTCGCGGGAAACGATGATTGGTGCTCTGCGCGACTATCCTTCCGGCGTCACGATAGGCAGCTCCCATTGCATCGCCGATGAAAAGGACGATGTTCTTCTGACCTTCAAGTTTGAAGTCCTGCACGCCGATTCGTGTGTTTGCTTCTATACGTATTTGCTCCGTCTGTAACGATCGCTTTAAGCAACCGGAGGCCGTCTCGACCAAAACTCACACGGCGAAATGTCCAAGCCTTGTCGAGGCTTGCCGGATTATTGTCGTTGTTTGTGGTTACTTCAGGTGCACCTCAATCCTTGAAGAGCATCATGCCTGTTGCCGTTGTTGACGACGATTTGCAGTTGAGCATTCGCGTTTGTCAGTCCGACTACTTCAACGCGGAGATCAAAGAGTTGTTGCGAGAGGACACGAAATCGTTCCGGCAAAATCGATTTGACTGTCGCTTGAGCATGAGCAACGCTAGAAACCATCAGCATAAATACGACTACGCTGAAAACAGTTAGAGTCGAAGTCTTTTTCATCAAAGAAATTTCTCCTGCTTCTGAATTTGAATTGTTGAGGGGGGAACTGTCGGGATGTTTTTGAGTCGATGTGTGCTTAGTCACACGTCGGCCTCGCTTGCGATCGAAAATTGTCGACCGCAAAACTCTTTGCTAATTGATTGCAATGTCGTTGCCGAACGACACGTTGATTGATTGAAATGTGAGGCTAACGTCGCCGGGTTACGAATCGGTAGATCGAGTCTTAAATGTTTGTTGCCGGAGCGAAGTTGCACCTACCAAAACTATGCGGAGTGAGAACTAGGGCTAAGCGATGCCACCGGAAAGAGCAGTTCGACGGAGATAAGAATTCCGGCGGACTCGCCCTCGAATTACTCTCCGACGGGTCAGTCGAGCAAAGTTTGAAGAATCAAAAGCTTGAGGCTAGTTCCCTCTGTTGATAGTGTTGTGCGCAACCGTGAGAGAACCTGACAAACAGCTCGAGGACAAGTGGACAAAGCAACTGCTCGCCGCGAAGCGTGTCGTGATAAAGCTTGGGACTAGCATTGTCACGAACGAACAAGGTGATCTTAACCTCGATCACCTCAAACCTATCGTCAACGATATCGCGCGATTAGTTGGTGAGGGACGCCAAATAGTTCTGGTGTCGTCCGGCGCAATTGGTTTGGGTTCGGGGCACCTGGGCCCGGCAATTGAGCGTCGCAATGATGTGGTAATGAAGCAAGCCTGTGCCGCCGTAGGTCAGAGTTTACTGATGGCTGGCTACGCTCGATGTTCGCTGAGCATCAGATAAAGATTGCTCAAATATTGTTGACTGAGGATGATTTCGCAAACTGGCAGCGATATCAAAATCTGCAGCGCACCATGGAGCGTCTCCTCAAGCTGGGCGTGTTACCCGTAATTAACGAGAACGATACAGTCTCAATCGCTGAGCTCAAACGCTTTGGCGAGAACGGTCAACGAGTGTTCAGTGATAACGACCGTCTTGCAGCTCTCGTTATGAGCAAACTTGGAGCAGATGTAGTTGGTGCTCTCAACAGACGTCGAAGGGCTTTTGACGAGTCGACCTGGTGCTAACAACGGAAATGCCCGGGAAGTAATTCCGCTGGTGACTGAAATCACACGAGACTTAAGACAGTTGGGTGCCGGTCCTACCAAACAAGGGCGTGGTGGGATGGCGACAAAACTTGAAGCTGCTGAGATTGCAATGCAGGTAGGGATCGCTGTCATAGCTAGCGGTAGGCAGGCAAATGTGTTGTCGCGTATTTTTCGTGGCGAGCCCACCGGGACACTGTTCAACTCAGCAACACGACTGCGCGGCAAGAAGCGATGGATTGCTTTTGCTACTAACGTGCGTGGGCGGTTCGTGGTTAACGACGGAGCGCGTGAGGCTGTACTCCAGGGCAAAGCGAGTTTGCGTTGGCGTCTGGAGTCGTGGGAGTACTGAATGAATTCTCGGAAGGAGACGTGGTCCAGGTTGTTGATGAGCATGGACGCGAACTCGCACGTGGCATAGTCAACTTCGATAGCCGCGAAGCCTTGCGGCTGATCGGTTCGACAAATAAGAAGCACCAGCACGCCAGGAACTGCGTCCTGATCACTCGCGACAACCTTGTTGTGAACCAGCCGTCCAAAGATATCAAGCCATGAGTGATGTACTAAGAACAACAGAATCGTTAGTGGACATCGCCAGAAGCGCACGACTCGCCGGACGTTCCCTATCGAGTCTATCGGCTGAAAAACGGAATGCAATTTTATTAGCCAGTGGCTGATGCGCTTGAGGAACGCTGCAAACGAAATAGTCGCTGCTAATGAAAGAGACTGCTTGAAGGTAAGTGCCGAAGTTCGTGCGGGTCGGATCTCACAGGCTTTCTTTGATCGTTTGCAAACCAATCAAGAGGGAGTCGCCGATATGGCGACAAAGGTCCGCGCCGCTGCTAAGCTTCCTGATCCATTGGGACAAACACTTTCAGTCACTTCGCTGGCAAGCGATCTCAACACTGCACAAAAGTTACTTGTCCTCCCGGGTTGATCGGAATCATTTTTGAGTCTAGGCCAGATGTGATTCCGCAGGTCAGCGCTTTGTGCCTCAAATCCGGAAACGCCGTGATACTGAAAGGCGGCACGGAGGCGGCGGAGACAAACGAACTGCTCGCAAAAGTTTGGCAGGAGGTTCTTGGGGAGTCAGGATTGCCCGGAGAAGCCGTCAATCTTGTTCACACCCGCGAGGATGTAAGCCGCAATGTTGAGATTGGAAGGATTGATCGATCTCATCATTCCTCGCGGTTCCAAAAGATTTCGTAAATTACATCGCGGCGAACAGTTCAGTTCCAGTACTGGGTCACGGCGAAGGGATTTGTCATATCTATGTTGACGAACAAGCCGATCTCGAAAAAGCGTGGGACATTGCTATCGACGCCAAGACGAGCTATCCCGCAGCCTGTAACGCGGTGGAAACGATCCTTGTTCATGAGCGAGTAGCTACGCTGTTTCTTTCCCGAGATGCTGGGCCGTTTTCGATCAGCTGGCGTAGAAGTGCGCGGCTGCGATCGCACTCGATCGTTCCTCGATCCTGAACCCATTGTGTCGGCGAGCGATAACGACTGGCAACAAGAGTATTCCGATTTAATAATCTCGATAAAGGTTGTGAACAATTTCGACGAGGCTATCGCGCACATTGATCGATACGGTTCACGCCACACTGAAGCGATCATCACTGAAAATCGCGACACGGCTGAACGATCTTCATGTCAGCCGTTGACGCGGCCGGTGTTTACCACAATGCCTCTACACGATTCGCCGACGGTTTTCGTTATGGTTTGGGAGCGGAAATAGGCATCAGCACTTCAAAGCTACACGCCTGAGGTCCAGTTGGACTCGAAGGCCTTGTCACCTATAAATACAAGCTCTTCGGCAACGGCCATACAGTTGGATAGATACCCACTCAGATCACCGCCTCGTTGTCCCTCATTTATCCATGATTTAAGTAACAAACACTTCATGCGATTTTTACTGCACCTTAGCGCGAACCGGGCCAACGTTTTTGGTGATTTCGAAAGATTGGTGTTAATGCGGCAGGTTCACAAAAGCACGATACCGATGGCCTGGACCAGTACTGATTATCGAAGAGTGACCCGGACATAAAGCAGAGGTACTCGTCTGCTTTCGCTTGAAAAAGCAGCAACTTTCAATACCCGCGTCGCCACCACCGGAGAAGAAGGCCTCAAGCCTTCGCTCGATCGCATCAATCCTCCGTCAATAATTCTGCTCGACTTGTTGTTACCAGAATGAAAGGTAATGGAGCTGTGTCGTCGACTACGGGTAGAACCAACCACTTCCTCAACGCCAATCGTAGTAATCACGGCCAAAACATTTGAAATCGATCTCAACGCAAAGTCTGGAACTCGGAGCGAACGACTACATCGTGAAACCGCTTTCAGTTCGCGACGTGGTCGCTCGCGTTCAGTCGCTGCTAAATCAAAACAATTCCGCAAACTGACTCTTTGCAATGACGTAACGAAGAGCGCTGAGAAGTCGGTAACTCTGTATTGGTACAAGGCTTTAAGAAAGCTCCAGTGTTTCTTTGCAGCATTCAAGGAGGTTCGAACCCGGGGATGCCAAGCAAACTGCAAACGAAACACCCTGCCAGCAACATCTGCTTACCAAAGTGCCCCGGTTCTCAAGCCCGGGGCATTTTTTTGTGAAGGTAGATCAAAGATTCTGAAGCTTCTGAAAAGCTGAATTGAACTGGCGGGGGTAAACAGCCCTTCCTTACTTGTTCTACTTTAGTTACTTGCTTAAAGAGCGCTAAGAAGCTGATTATTTAATCTCCCTTTAATCGGCCTTTAACCGCTTACTCACACGCCAATTCTAATCTCTGCGAATACATCTGCTGATAACAACCTTGCTAGAGGTGGACGCATGGCTGTTAACTTACGCTAACAACCGCGCCGAAGACAGGCAACGATTCTCCCTTTTCGTCCCGGTCCTCTTTACTCATTGACGATCTTCACGGACGGTACGTGGTACGTCCGGCAATCACTTCGGATGAGATCGACGCGGCACTGCGGTTGAGATTCGCCGTCTTTAACGTTGGAACGGTGAAGGATTGGCGAAGTCTTTTTGCTAACGGGAAAGATGAAGACGCGTTTGATCGCCAATGCGAACACGTGATCCTAATCGATCGAACCCGAGACAGATCGTAGGAACCTGTCGCTTGCGAACCTATGAGCAAGCAAAGTCACACTCAGGCTCTCTATTCCCAGCGCTTCAACCGGCACCTTCCCAATCGCCTGCTTGAGAATGCCGTGGAGTTCAGGCAAGGGCCTGTCTCGCACGTGGCCATCGGAATAGCAGGAACAGCTTCAGACTCCTGTGGCGTTTTCTTGATGGAGCATTCAATACAGACTCAAAAGCAGTACCTCTTTGGCTGCTGATCGTACTAAAGAGTCGGGATCCACTCGCGGGCGGCGGCCTCTACGAAGTGGCTCTGCGAGGCGGGATACATGCACGATGAGTTTCTGCGTCATCCCCAGACCTGGCTCCGAAGTGCATCTTCTACAAGACGGCTCAGAAGTCGAGTAACGCGTGAACCCTGCCGTCGCCTCTTGTACACGTATCTTAAACGGGGTGCGAAGATTTGCGGCATGCCGGCATTGGACAGGGATTTTCAGAACTATCGATTTCTTTGCTCTTCTGGATCTTCAGCAGTCCCCCTGTGGAAAGCGACCAGAAGGTGGCACCGATGGCTGGAAGTTTGAGGTCACCAGTCAGGAGTGCTCCAACTCTTTTGGACGAACGATCCAGTCCAACGTCCTGGCACCCCTTTCAAAAGGTTCACTCCACTTGCGACCTTTAAGTTTGATTTTTACCAGGGCTCCGGTTGGAAGTCTTTGAGTCTCCCGGTAACAGCTTCCACAAACTCTTCGAAGCCAGGACCGTGACCCACCATCAGAACCGACTTTCGGTCGGATTCAATTTGTGACGCAATTTCAAAGAGCCGGCCTTGCACTTGCCTCATAGCGATTCTCTCGTCAAACCGAAGTTCGGTGCGAGCTTGGCTCGCTGTCTAATGAGCTCAATAGTCTCGCGCGAAGCTCGGAACCGCCGTTGGGCTGATTGTCGGGTCGGGTTCGAGCTTTTCCGACTGAATAAGACGAGCCAGAATGCCGCAGGCATCAACCTCACGACCCCGGATCCAGCCAGTGGCCTTTCAAAGTCCGGCAATGCCTCATCTTTCCAGCTGGTTCGCGTGGCGCAGAAGATAAAGGGTACGCATTCAAGATAACCTTCAACTGAGGTTCACAATGCTGTAACACTTCTTCTTAGAGTGTACACGTTTCGAAGGTCCGAATCTTATCATCGGCTGTAAGCTTCGCCAACTATTTCGGTCTGAAAGTTATCGACACTATTTCGAAACCCCCGCCGCCATCGACATTGGTTCCAACTCAATCAAACTCGTAGTAGTGGACGCGGCGGCAAGTGATTCTTTTGCGGTCCCTCGCACGCGATAAAGAAGTTGTCAGACTCGGACACGAAACTCTAAGCAAAGGCAAACTGTCTCAGGAAGCAATCGACCGAGCGGTTGCATGTATTCAACGTTTCAAAACTGCCGCTGAAGTACGACAGGCTGAAGCCATCATCGCTGTGGCTCACCGCTTCAGTTCGTGAGGCCAAGAACTCACTTACCTCTTCATTCTGACAAGTGGAAAAAGCAACCGGGATACGGGTGGAAATCTTGTCTGGCGTCGAAGAAGCGCGACTGATTGGCCTGGCTGTTTTCTCAGGGCTGCGCCAAGCGGAGGCAGTAAACATGAACATTGATATCGGCGGTGGCTCAAGTGAGATTTCACTTCTTCGTGATGGCACCCCGCTGTCGCTCTTCCGGTAAGATTGGGAGCGGTTCGATTGACCGAGCGATATCTCAAGAGCGATCCGCCAAAACCAAAAGAACGAAGCGAATCTGAAAACCGAGGTGTACTCAGCTTTTCAGCGTCCCCGCGCGCGTGAACTCAAGAATGCGAGGTGGCACCGCGTCGCGGACGTCGGGCACTATCTCTGCGATTGGGTGAAACGCCGCGCACGCACAAGATCCGCGACAGCGAAAAGAAAGAGCAGCCCGTCACAACCAGCGGAATCTGAGATCCCGCTGTTGTCTCGCCACCAACTCCAACCTGGCCAATGAGCCAATGCTGGCGTCGCGCATTGGAAGGGGATTAGTTCAAACGCGCAGAGATAATCATTGCCGGCGGTCTTATTCTCGGAAGGAGCGATGCGAGCCCCTCGATCAACTCACAAAGCGTACATGTGATTGGGCCTTAAGAGAAGGCGCAATCATAGATCATCTACAGGAGTGGGAAGACGCAGGCACGACCGCCGGTTCCTGGAATCTGCTGACCAAAACTGCGAAGTCCACGCTGTCGGTCGAAGGTTTGGCTACGAGGAGATACATGCCCGACAAGTTGCCAAGCTTAGCGAGCAGTTTCTGAAAGTTTGGCGCCGGTTGAAAACTTCACCGTCACCAGCGCATCTTTGATGTTGGCTGGCGCACTACTCCACGATGTTGGTTATCAAGATCGCTCACGACTCTCATCAAAAACATGCTCTACTTTAATTCAGAATTCCGGAGTTGACTGGCTTCTCGGAAGCTGAACGATCGGTCATTGCAAACATCGCTCGCTATCATCGAGGTTCACTACCGAAAGAGCGGACATCCTGAATACGCAGTGCTGAACGCAGCGGATCGCGAAAAGCGTTTCGAAGCTTGGCAGTTTAGTGCGCCTTGCTGACGCCTTAGACAGAAGCCATGACAGCAGAGTCAGTGATCTGCGCTGTAAGGTTACGCCGTCGAGCCGGTTTGAAATTGAACTCTCTTAGTTCGGCAGAGTGCGACAATGAGATAGGCGAGGTTGAAAGAAAAAGGATCTTCGGCATGTATTCAAACGCGCAGTACTGGTTAGCTCACCAGCAAAGAATGGTAGTGTCGATCGAGTTCACATGGCCAAAGCCCGCGCAATCAAAGGAATTGACTGGAATCTGGGCCCAGCGACTGACGGTATCCGACGAGTTCTAATTCAGCGCCTCGACGAAATGTTCATTTCAACAGGCGGCTTTGATTGGAAGGATCCGGAAGGCGTTCATTCAATGCGGGTCGCCTCTCGTCGACTCCGAAGTTCTTTGCGCGACTTCATGCCTTACATAAGAAAGCGTGGTCTGGGTTCTACACTCAAACAAATAAGGAGCATTGCTGATGCACTCGGCGAAGTACGGATCAAGACGTGGCAATCATGGCGTTACACACCTGGCATCAAAAGCGACTCCGAAATCGCGAACGTGCTGCAAGATATTCTCGAATCGAGGAAAGAGATCTCGCCGGCTGGCGCGTAAACAATTAGAAGACAGACTGGCCCACGATCAACTCAAACTCCTGTCCGATGATTTTTCTAAAGTGGTGGACAAAGCTACAGGACTTCAGACAAGCAGTCAGCACTGTCTTATCGCAGAGTAGCGAGGGACGTGATCCGCGATCGACTGCAGGACCTCGAGAAACCTGAGCGACGGTTTGTACACGCCTCGCTTGAATCTGAGCTGTTGCACGAAATGCGGATTGCCGGCAAGAGACTTCGTTATGCCATCGAACTGTTTGCCGAGGGCTGGGATCCCAAAATACTTAAACATCGCGAAGCGCGCCGCACGACTACAGTCTACTTTAGGACAGGTGCACGATTTGCGATATCTGGATAGCGAGCTTTGGAACTCAGATCGTCAAAGCCAAAAGCGAAGCACAAAGAAGGGGTCGACGCTTTCACCGGATACTCGTGTCACTTCATAGGCACCAGACCCGTCAACTGCAAAAGTGCTTCACACTCTGGAAGCTTTGGGGATTCAAACGGCACAAGCCAATGAACTGAGAGATTTGGATTAAACCCCTGACTTGCCTCAATTCGGCCATGACAACCACACCCCGTAAAGGTCAAACAGAAGTCGATCGGAAAATCACCAGCAAAGTCCGGCAAACTGCGCAATCTCCGGCAGCAAAAACATCTTCTGATAAACCGGGAGCTGAGTTGGGTCGAGTTTAATCGTCGTCGTATTGAAGAGGTAGCGCTGGACGCCAGGCATCCATTGCTCGAGCGGTTGAAGTTTCTGGCTATCTTCTCTTCGAACCTCGATGAGTTTTTGTGGTGCGTGTTTCCGGTTTGCAGGAAGCTGTCGAAGGCGGCTTTGGAGAACGTTCACCGGATGGCCTAACACCTGCGGATCAACTGAAAGCAATTCGAGCAAAACTGAAGCCTTTGCTTGAGCTTCACATGCGTTGCTTGAAGGACGACATTATTCCTGCGTTGGGCGCCAACGACATTGTGATCAAGCGCTACGGAGATCTGTCGAAGCGTGAAAAGAAACATGCGAACAATTATTTTCTGAGCAATGTCTTTCCAATCCTCACGCCCCGTGCTGTTGACCCGGGTCACCCATTTCCCTACGTGTCGAATCTTAGTTTGAATCTTGGCGTCATGGTGGCTCCCCACGACAACCCAAGCGAATGGATCCGTGCCGGAGTACTCGCAGGCGCTTCGCTTCGCGCGGATTAAGTTGCCACCGATGGTCCCGCGACTGATCCCGGTGGATGACAAGGAAACACGTTTACATTTCTTGGCAGTCTCGTGTCAGCAAACATTGAAACTCTCTTCCAAACATGTGGACGGGCCAAGTGCCACTTGTTTCGTGTCACACGCGATGCGGACTTTGGACATTAAAGAAGACTGAAGCAGGCGACCTGCTGGCGAACCATGCAAACAGCATGTTAGGAGGATGAGGTTTGGTGACGCCGTCAGACTCGAGGTCGCGGCGACGATGCCAAAAGAGATGGTGGAGTCTCTCACCGCATCTCTTGAACTCAGACCCGACGATGTTTACATGATCGATGGCCCATTCAATGTTCCTGACTTGATGCAGTTGTGATGACCTGGATCGCCCCGAACTGAAAAGACAGGCCTCTTCAGTTGACTACTCCAGCCGTCTTAGCTCCGAACGATGAACTGTTTCCCGCACTCAAGCGACAGGACGTGCTCCTGCATCATCCGTACACCGCTTATGCGAGCGTAACCACTTTCATAAACGCCGCCGCAAAGACCCGGACGTCGTGGCGATCAAAATCTGTCTCTATCGAACCGGGTCGCAATTCTCCCAATCGTCAAAGGCTCTAATCAACGCAGTGGAAAGCGGAAAGCAGGTCGCTGCGCTCGTCGAACTAAAAGCGCGCTTTCGATGAAGAAAGCAACATTGAGTGGGCCCGCCGCCTGGAGCAAGCCGGAGTGCACGTTGTCTACGGGATGGTGGGACTAAAAACTCACTGCAAGCTAACCCTCGTAGTACGACGCGAAGGCAAGGAATTGCAACGGTACGTTCACCTGGCGACCGGAAATTACAACCCAACAACATCACGTATTTATACCGACCTTTGGAATATTGACTGCGGACGAAGAGATAGCCACCGACGCCACCAACCTGTTCAACTCGCTAACAGGTTTCTCAGAATACGAAAACTACAATTGCTTACTGGTCGCGCCACTCAACCTCAGAAAGCGCACCATCAAACCTCATCCAGCGCGAGACCGCTCACGCCTCGAGCTGGTCGCACAGGAAGAATAATCGCAAAGCTCAATAGCTTGACCGACCTCGCCGTTATCCGGGCACTCTACGCCGCATCAGACGCTGGAGTCTCAATCGATTTGATAGTGCGCGGAATCTGCATGTTGAAACCGGGAATCCCGGAAGCATCGAAGAACATTCGCGTACGCAGTATCGTCGGAAGATTCCTCGAACACAGCAGGCTTTTCTATTTTGGAAACAACGGCAAAGACGAAATGTTTATTGGCAGTGCGGATTGGATGTTTCGTAATTTGAGCCGTCGGGTCGAGGTTCTCGCGCCGATCAAGGATGTTCGTATAAAACAGTTTCTGAAGGACTCAGTGCTAGCGTCGTATCTTAGAGACAACGTCAACGCACGGGAACTTCAACCAGACGGAAGCTACCTACGAGGTTAAGCCCGCTGAAGGTGAAAAGAAATTCGACAGTCAACTGGAATTTGAAGGTAAAGGATTAGACATCATCACTGAAATGCCGATTGATCTGGATTAGCGTTGCTGCTGATTGGTATCTGCGCTTAGCCTGGCGAAGCACGTGCGCGAAAGCCCCGGGCGGCAGCCCAGGTTATATCGGTTCAATACACAACCTACGAAAAGAACGCGGGCTGACAAGCTTCTGAATGTTCGATCCAGCTGGACTTTCGATTGGCGCAGGTTGGCCGATTCTCACCACTCAGCAACGTTGAATCCTTCAGCATTGGGCTTCAGCCCGCTGTCGGCCGGGCTTTGAACAACTCACCAACTGCCGTTGCCGTGGGGCTCGACGCCTCAAAACCAGGCCCTTAGCAGGTCGGATCAATCCCGCACTGCCGTGCTTCGACATTTGTGCAAAGCCCCGGTAACTCACTCACGCGTTTCCAAGTCTTTCACTACCGCTCCTGGCGCTAATAACTCCTTCGCGACTTTTCAACTACCAGATCCTTCGCCAACCCAAAACTTGCCGAGCTTTTAATGCTTGTTGGCGAAGCCGCGATATTGATCGTGTGGTGCCTCCTTCAGCAAACCCACGACGAACTCGCAGTATCGAACGACGCAAGATCTCTCGGTGTCAGAGTAAGACTGATAGTTTGCGATTCTCCAGGCTTCAGCAATCTCGTCTTTGCAAAAAGCGCGCAACTCACTCTTTGGTTTCTTTAACTTTTGTTTTGGCGCAGCGAGGTAAAGTTGAACTACTTCCTTGCCGGGAACACTTCCGCTATTCGTGACCGCAATACTCGCAGTTACTTTGTCCTGAAACTTGTTGGTGCTCAGTTTCACATTGCCATACTTAAAAGTGGTATATGACAAACCGTAACCGAACTCGTAGGCTGGCTTCACGCCAAAAGTGTCGTAGTAACGATAGCCAACGTAGATGCCCTCTTCGTAAACAGCTTCGGATGGCTTACCTCCGAATGGGTTTGCAGTCACACTTGGCTTCCCTGTTTCTCTGCCTGGAAAAGTTTTTGCCGACGGCACATCCGTGTAAGTCATCGGAAGAGTTGTCGCCAGTTTGCCCGACGGATTTACTTTGCCACTCAGGACATCGGCGATTGCATAGCCGCCGTCTTGACCGGGTTGCCAGGCGAGCAGCACTGCGTCGACAAGCGAACGCCAACTCGCAACTTCTATCGGACCGCCAACATTTAGTACCACCACCACTTTCTTCCCTTTGGCGTGAAATGCGGTTGAGACGTTCTCGATGAAAGCGCGTTCCGAAGTTGCCAGGTTGAAATCATTGGCGACGATCCGATCTGCAAACTCACCAGAGTTCCTTCCCAGGGTGAGCACAGCAACGTTCGTATCGTTGGCCAGTTGTTGTAGCCGATCCATCTCCAAAGACAGCTCCGGAATTGGCGGCGGCATCATGAAGGCCGGAGTTTTCGGACGTTTTGCTTTTTGCTCGGCGATGAACTTTGCGTAACTCGATCTCAGAGAATCGTCGATAGCGAAACCTGCGTCGACCAAACCTTGATCCAAAGAAACAATGTACTTCTTATTCACATCCCCACTTCCTGTACCGCCAGCCAGCAGTTCATACGAGTTGTTACCCAAAAGGGCGACCTTCGAAGGTGCGGCAAGTGGCAAAGTACTGCTGTTGTTCTCAAGCAACACCATGCCCTCGGTTGCTGCTTCGCGACCAATCTGAGCGCTGGCTTTTAGATCGGGTTGATCTGAATTTCTGCCACTTCTAAAAGCAGGTGACATCAGAACCACATTCAAACACGCTCGACATTTCGATCCAACTCTTGAGTGTTTAGGGTCCCTGCCGCTACTGCTTTGACGATCGCGTCGACCTGGCTGGAAAAGCCTGGCATCAAAACGTCGTTGCCTGCTTTCATCTGCGGCAACCGCATCGGTGCCGCCAAACCAATCCGTCATTACGAAACCTTTGAAACCCCATTCATTTCGCAAGATTGTCGTTAGCAATTCCTCACTGTGGGAGGCAGGAGTTCCATTAATCAAATTGTAAGAAGACATCACGGTCCATGGCTGAGACTCTTTCACGGCAATCTCAAAACCTCGCAGGTAGATCTCTCTTAAAGCTCGTTCGCTAACAATCGAGTTTGATTGCATGCGGTTGAACTCCTGGTTGTTGGCGGCGAAGTGTTTGATCGACGTTCCCACACCATTCGACTGGACACCTTTAACAAACGAGGCGGCCATCTTTCCGGCGATCAGCGGATCTTCTGAGTAGTATTCAAAGTTTCTTCCACCAAGCGGATTGCGGTGAATGTTCATCGCGGGCGCTAACATTACGTCGATTCCGTAATCGCGTGCTTCGCGTCCGATGGCTGCGCCGACTTGCTCAGCTACTTCCGTATTCCACGACGATGCGACTAGCGTCGCGATCGGGAAACCGGTCGCGTAGTAAGTTTTGGTGTTGTCGCCATCTCTGATTGGACTAATACGAACACCTGCGGGCCCATCTGACAAAGTAAGTGACGGAATGCCCAGGCGCGGGATCGCGTGCGTACGCCCCGCTGCTCCTACAACCTTTTCCGCTGCATTCTTGTCCTGGTCGGATGCCTGCGGAAGTCCGGGGATGTTGAAACCGAATCCCATGCCTACAAGAAGGCTTGCTTTCTCCTCGGTAGTCATCGCAGCAATGATTTCTTTGAGACTGTTCTTACCGAGCTGGGGAGTTGTGTTTTGACCTTGCGGCGTTTGAACTGAAAGAAGAAGTAGGATCAGGACCGCTGAGAACTTAGGCAGACGTTTGGTTTGTTCAGCATTCGGGTTTCCTGTTTGGTTAACTGGATCTTGGTCTTTGGACTTTGGGTGCAAGCAGCAAGCGTAGAAATATCAAACCATCAACAGGTTGACAAATGATTTACTGCGGCTGTGCCGCTCCCGTGCGGAAAGCCTATGGCTTTCCGTTTAAGACCTCCGATTCTCTGGGCTAGCCGCCGGAGGCGAAGCCTCTCATTATCTTAGTGGCGAACGGAGAGCCAGAGGCTTTCCGCACGGAGGCGGCACAGCCGCAACTCAAACCTGCACAAAAATTTTCACCAGTGCTGGCCCAAAGGCTTCCAGAGACTTCGCGTTAACAAATGGCAGTCGATATGACCGTTAACGAGAGGTAGAACTTCCTTTATGAAGATCAACGCGAAGCATGTGACCTTTTCCGTGATTGCGATAGCGAGCCTTTACGTGATGTATCACAACGAACGTTTTCTCATCGACGGCTCGCATCCAGCCTGGCAACACTATGCGCCGTTCAAGTGGTGGCTGCTGCCCCACGGCATTTTGGCGCAATTGTCCTGCTGTTTGCTCCTCTTCAGTTTTCAGATCGACTACGACAGCGATTCACGAAGGCCCATCGAGTCATGGGCGGCCTTTGCGTGTTAGGGGCGTTCGTGCTGGCGCCGCTTGGTGCGTACATTCAGTATTACCAGGAGCGCATGGGTGGCGCCACGTTCATTTACCGTTCTTGGGAGTCGTTGATGCCGCGATGCTCACGAGTGCGACCGCTCTTATGCTTCTCTTTGCAGTGAGGCGAAAGATCGCTCTGCATCGTCAATGGGCCACGCGTAGTTATGCAATCGCTTTGGTGTTCATAGCCGGCCGGTTCGTTATGGGTATTACTGGTTGGGAACAACTTGGCATTGAGATGGTACAGGCAATCATCTGGTCTTGCCTTGCGCTGTCGGTAGTGTTGGCGGACGTTTCGATTCACTGGCGCGAAATTCGAGGAGCATTGTCAGTATCTGTTAAGTCAGCACGCCCGAGCGGGCACGAGTGGACCCGTACGTCTCCCACGCGCCGCGTGAAGGATAAAACAGTTGAAAGCCTGACTGGAGCCTGGGGCGGAAGTCCCCAGTGCTCTATCTGATTCGGAGTTGAAACGATCTGAATCTTCAGCCACAGCCCCAATAGCTGTCCGCTAGTGAAAGCTTGTTTGTTCTTCTCAGTATCTGTTCCCAAGTCCCTTGTTCGACCTTTTACGCCCGACTATTACGCCCCGACTTTTGATCTCTTCTGTTGCTTTCCATGCCTATACTGGATTATGAAATGTATCCTGCATTTTGACATATAGGCACAGGAAGCCGTGGGTCGAACAGAACCGAGACCAGCTAACTCCATTCTCAGCTCCTTCTGGACCCGCCAGATCGTCTGAAGCCTACAGGCTCGACTACCAAAAGTTCAGGGTGTTTCCCCTTGATGTTCAGTTTGCCATCTTATTGAGCGTTCGTTAACGCAACGCAATAATGGCGGATCAATCTCCTGCCTCTCAGAACCCACTTCCGGTAGCCAACCAGAAGGAGACAAAAAATTATGACAGACCAATATCCAACCACTGCACGATCGTGTAATCGTCAAACGCATTGATGAAGGCGAGCAGGTGCGTGGCGGCATCATCATTCCTGACACCGCGAAAGAGAAACCCCAGGAAGGGGAAGTGATTGCTGCAGGCCTTGGCAAATACAGAGAAGACGGCTCGCGCCAGGCGCTCGATGTGCAGTGCTGGCGATCGCGTGTTGTTCGGCAAGTACGGCGGCTCCGAGATCAAGGTCGACGGCGAAGATCTGTTGATCATGCGCGAGGACGAGATTCTCGGAATTATCAGCCGGGCGGTGCGGCTGCCGGCGGCAAAAAGAGCAAATAGTTCTGGCGCTAACGCAAACCGTTAGTTTGCGAACTTTATAGCTCCAGGATCGCAAACTAATGGTTTGCGTCAACAATTTTGATTAGGAGAAAAAGGCAAGACTATGGCAAAGCAAATAACGCAAGGTGAAGGATCGCGAGCGGCAATTTTGCGCGGTGTGAACCAACTCGCAGACACAGTGAAAATCACACTAGGACCTAAGGGACGCAACGTCGTTCTCGATAAGAAATACGGCAGCCCCACCATCACCAAAGACGGAGTGACAGTAGCAAAAGAGATCGAACTCAAAGATGCAACGGAGAATATGGGAGCGCAGATGGTGCGCGAAGTAGCATCGCGAACCAGCGATGTTGCGGGCGACGGTACAACTACGGCCACCGTGCTCGCGCAGGCGATTTTCCGCGAGGGCGTGAAGACCGTGGCCGCAGGTGCGAACCCGATGGCCTTGAAGCGAGGTATCGATAAAGCAGTCGAACGCGCAACTCAAGAGATTAAGAAAATGTCGAAACCAGTCAGTGGCGACATGATCGCGCAGGTCGGCACGATTTCGGCAAATGGCGATGAAAGTATCGGTGAGTTAATTGCCGAGGCAATGGCCAAAGTTGGCAAGGATGGCGTCATCGCGGTCGAAGATTCGAAGACAATGGAGACGGCCCTGGAAGTTGTCGAGGGGATGCAATTTGATCGTGGTTACCTTTCACCCTACTTCGTAACCAATGCAGAAACGATGAAGGCCGAACTTGAGAGTCCCGTCATTCTCCTGAGCGAGAAAAAGATTACGTCGATGAGAGACATGCTGCCCATTCTTGAGCAGGTCGCCAAGTTGGGTAAACCAATCTTGATTATCGCGGAGGATGTAGAAGGCGAAGCGTTGGCAACTCTCGTGGTGAACAAACTGCGCGGGACGATTAACGTTGCTGCGGTGAAGGCGCCAGGCTTTGGGGATCGTCGTAAGGCGATGCTTGAAGACATTGCCATCCTTACGGGTGGCAAGGTCATTAGCGAAGACCTGGGGATCAAACTCGAGAACGTAAAGCTTGAAGATCTCGGCAGCGCAAGGCGTGTGACGATCGACAAAGAAAACACGACTATCATTGATGGCGGTGGCGACACCAAAGACTTGCAAGGTCGCGTGAAGGTACTGAAGGCTCAAATCGAAGATACGACGTCGGACTATGACCGTGAAAAGTTGCAGGAGCGATTAGCAAAACTGGTCGGTGGCGTTGCGATAATCCGAGTTGGCGCAGCAACGGAAACCGAACTCAAAGAGAAGAAGGCGCGCGTCGAAGATGCAATGCACGCGACCCGCGCGGCCGTGGAAGAAGGCATCGTACCCGGTGGTGGCGTGGTGTTTATTCGCGCCGCGAAAGCGCTCGACAAATTCCTGGCCTTAGAGATCGAACGGCGAAGGTGACCCAGACGAGCAAATCGGTGTCAACATCGTCAAGCGTGCACTCGAAGAACCGCTTCGTCAGATTGTTTTAAACGCCGGCAAAGAGGGCGCCGTCGTTGTTGAGCAGGTTCGTCGCGAGAAGCACCCAAACTTTGGTTACAACGCAGTAACCGAAAAGTTTGAAGATCTTGTGGCCGCGGGTGTGATTGATCCCGCAAAGGTAACGCGTTGTGCGCTGCAGAACGCCGCGTCAATCGCGGGGCTAATGCTCACAACTGAAGCCCTCATTTCTGAGCTACCGAACGATGACAAGCCACGGGCATTGCCCGGCGGCATGGACATGTAATTCGTGGCAAATTGGGAGGCCAACATGTTCACCATGCCGGCTTTTCGTTAACTCATCAAAAGGAAAAGTCCTTCTGATGAAACCCATATGGGGAAAGGTAAAGAAAAAAATGTCTATGAAACTTTATGTTGGTAATCTCTCGTTTGAGACGTCGAGCAGTGACCTACAAACCCTGTTCGCGCAAACCGGCACGGTCGAAAGTGCATCGGTGATCGAAGATCGTGAGACGGGTCGCTCGCGTGGCTTTGGCTTCATCGAGATGTCCACCAAGGAAGAAGGCGCTGCGGCTATTCAGAAATTCAACGGCCAAGAGGTAGGCGGACGGGCGTTGAAAGTCAACGAAGCGAAGCAACGTGAAGAGCGGGTCGGCTTTATCCGATAATCAACAAACATCGGAAATCTGAAGAGGTCTCGGGCATTTAACCAAGCCCGAGACCTTTTTTATGATGCAAAAGGCGCAACCGCTTCCAATGCAGTTGCGCCTGGCTGGCTTAAACGCGAGACCAATTAGTTACGTCAGAAAATCTTCCCGTATCGGCGAAAAGATATCCACCAGAGATCACTTCCTCGTCGAGCATCGAAGCACCATGCCAGGCACCCGGCGGGAAGTGAAGGACATCACCCGCCTGCGCGACTCGTTGTTCCTCACCGATAGTGAATAGTGCTTTTCCTCGTTCGACAATTGTCATTTGTTCATGTGGGTGATCATGAGCTGGCGTAACAATGTGCGGAGCAAAACGCAGTCGACAGATCATCAAGTTCTCACCAATAACCATCTGTCGTTCAATTCCCTCCTCCAATTGCTCCACCGGAATCTTGGCCCAGTCGGTGTGTAGTGGGCTTATACCTTGTTCCTGGGTAGTTTTCATCGCCACCTTTCGAAACCTCCTTGACTCGTTCAAAACCAGATAACTTACGAGGGATTAGCTGTCAGGGCGACAGACGGCCGCCCGCACAATCGCAAGTGAGGTTAGAAGGTTAGGCGCAGCACCAAACTGCATCTTGCGCATAGATTGGGCCGAAGTAATCACGCCAAACGTTGTGGACGTCGCACCCGAGGGAACGCTGTTACCCGGTGTTCCAAGGTTCACCATGTTGAAGGCGTTGGCGGCCTCGGCCCGGAACCGCAACTTGAAGCGCTCGTTTAAATTGAAGTCGCGCGAAATGGCCAGGTCGACAACTTTATAGCCTGGTCCATCGAGCAGGTTGCGTGGTGAGCTACCGTCAACTGCAACACCAGCTGACAACCTTATTCTGAACAAAGGCAGCGGTATTGAACCAATGTTCCGCAGTTGGATTGTCTATATGTGGATCGCCAATCAATTGGGCACGGTCATTGGTGTTGCCATCGAGATTGGCGTCCACGTTGCCGTTGGTAATCGTAAACGGCAGTCCACTGCGCAACTTGAGAATCGGCGATATGCTCCAACCGTTGACGATACCGCGCACGATCGCGTTGCTCCCGGTGTAGTAATCCGGTCGGAAATTCAAACTCATGCTGAAGACGTGTCGCTGATCCGTATCAGCGCGACCAATGTCCTCCTCGAAGCTTGCTGTAGTTCTGAGCCAAACCCTGAGTGGTGTTGTTGTGCAGCTGAACACTCGTGTTGGCATGGCTGTAGGTGTAGAAGGCGTTGAAGGTCACATGGTGATTCATACGCATGTTGCTGGTGATTTGCAGACCATGGTACGTGGCGCTCTGATCCGAATCGAGTTCTAACACTGCGCCGAACGCAGGATTTGGCCGTCGCGCGAAGAATGTTCGCGCCGGCGCTTGTCGCCGTAGGCGTAAGCACCGGATAGTTCACGTCGCGGCCAAACGGTAAGTTGTGCGCAGCCGTTCCAACGTAGGCTGCACCCACCGTCAGAATCTTTGCTTAGCTGACGCTGCACTGAGACGTTCATCTGATAGGAGTACGGCCAACTGAAATCCTGTGCGACTGCGAAGAGACCGCCGCCGTTGATAAACGTTCCTTTGTATGGGAATGGATTGCCACCAACAAAGGCGTTATATGGGTTAACCAACGAAGCACCCAACGGCACTCCACGCAGCGTTTGTCTTTTGATTAATGTTGGAGAACGTCAACCTCGTAGAGAACGGTTGGAAGTTGGTCATCGTGTTCCACTCGTTGCCCGAGATGCTGCCGTAGAACACACCGATTGCGCCACGAACGGAAGTTTTTCCATCGCCGTTTGGATCCCAGGCGAAACCCGCGCGCGGAGAAAAGTGCGTGAAACTTGTTGGAATGCCACCTCGCTCAACGTTGGGATCGCCATAGAACTTCGCGCCCACGGGAGCACTTGCGTTCACTGTCGACTTAAAGCCGGGTGAATAGTTGACGACGCGATTGTATGGATCAGTCGGAGCGGTCTGAACATCCCATCGTAGACCAAGGTTAAGCGTCAAGCGGGGATGGATACGAAAATCATCCTGAGCGAAGAGTGCGGTGTACCAACTGTTTGTGTAGCCGGTGACAGGTGCATCCTGCGTGACGGCACTGGGGATGCCGATCAGGAAGTCGGCCAACGCGTTCTTGGTCGCGCCGTTATTGAAAGTGAAACACGCCATAGTTGTTGAGCAGTGTCTGTTGGATGTCCTTGTTGAGCGACAGTTCACCGCCAAACTTCAGCGAGTGATTTCCAGCGTTCCAGCTGTAGACGTCGCGCACTGAATAGAAGTTGGTGCCGGCTTGTGGGCCACCGATTGAGTTTGACAGCGTAAAGAAACCGCTGACGGTGATTTGCGGCAACGACGGTGTTCCCTGGATCGTAAACGCCGAACCAAGATCAGTGAGCGAGGTCGCGGTGGTAGATTCAAGCGACCACCAAAGTTTCTTGTGTAGAGTTACCCAGAATTGGTTGATCCTCGAGGGGCTGACGATCCAAACGTCGCTCATGTTCAGGTTGTGCTGACGCCATTGGAATTGTTGGCTAGCCCAGGGCAGGTTGCCGGCGCCCGCTCTCACAGTGTTGGATCCCGCAGTATTGAAGTAACTGAAACTCAAACGGTGCGCGGCATTGAGTTGATGGTCGAGCTTCCCAGGTACTCGTCGGTATCAAATGGACTGGGCACATTCCCCTGCCACCGGCTGCCGGCCACGTTAGACAGTCGGAATGTAGTTGTTGATGATTTTCACCGCCACCGGATCGAGACGGTTGGGACAGATTACGTTTGTGACGCCGTTGCAAACGAACGGGGCGTTGGTCGCCGGATCGGTTGGCTTAGTCGCCGAGCGCTGTGAAGTTGCCGATACGTTCCAACGCGGTAGGAACGATCGCGCCACTCAGAAACGAACTGGTTGTTTGACGTAGACCGGAATAGGAGAAGAAGAAGAATGTCTTATCGCTCTTGATCGGTCCACCAATGGTGCCGCCAAACTGGTTGCGATGAAAGGGCGCCTTGGCTAGCGTGCGAACCCCAGTCATTTGCGTTGAAGACAGTGTTGCGCAGGTATTCAAAGAGCTGAGCCGTGAAACTGGTTCGTGCCTGACTTCGTCAACACGTTGATGACGCCACTGGCAAAGCGACCGTACTCCGCGTTGTAACTGTTGGTCTGGACACGGAATTCCTGGATCGCGTCCGGATTGGGAAGGATGTTTCCGGTATTTGCGCAGGCCGGTCATGTTATTGCCGCCATCCGAGGTAGTAGTTAACCGAACCCGTTCCGCCGTCGGTGCCGCCGTTGATGAGCGTGCGCTGTTCTGGGAAACCGAGAATGAGTGAACTCGTTCCGGTCGAGGCTGCGGCGACGCCGTTGTTGTTGGATTGCACGCCTGGAGTCAGATCGAGGAGGTGTAAACGTTGCGTTCAACTAGTGGCAAGGCAGCGATCTCCGCTGACTGAATGGTGCGGCCTGATCTCCGGAGTACTCGTATTCACTTCAGGAGTAGCTGTCTCTGAGATCGTCACTGTCTCGTTAACAGCACCAACCGTAAGAACGACATCCACACGAACCGGTGTCATTGACCTGCAGCAGGGATTCCGTTCAAATACGATTTCTTAAACCGGAAGCGGTGACTTCGACGGCGTAATTTCCTACTGGGAGAAATTCAAGTCGGTAGGCACCACCGTCGCCTGAGGTCGCAGTGCGAGTTAGGCCAGTATCGACATTGCGTGCAGTAACCTTGAGCGCCAGGCACAGTGGCGGTACTCGGGTCTGAGACGGTACCGACAATAGTTGCGGTTGTGACTTGAGCAGCAACTGCCAAGGGCATGGCAAGTAAGACTGCAAGCACCCCAAAATGGATTTTACGTAACCCAATCATACTTAGACGTGACATGTCAGTACCCTCCAAATAGCAATTTGAAATCTGCAACAACGTCCACGTCACTTCAACGACGCTTCAGTTGTCATCTAGTTGGTTGTGTTCCCCTTGAGTTCGTTTTGCTTAGCCAGTCTTTTGAGTCTAGGCAACTCGCGGGGCAGCAAAACTTGGTGCGCTATGAGTGCGGCCGCGCCACTGAGTCGTGGCGACTCCTGCGTAGTACTCAAGCGAAGTGGTGTTCGCGCGGCGCTCTCCAGTCAAAGTACGCTCGGCAAGCGCCTGGCGTACGGTGTCTTCAATCAGATCCCATGCAGTAGTGATCTCACCAGCCATGTAAATGCAATCCGGGATTCGACGGTGTTAACGATCGAGCCTAATCCAAGTCCAAGGAAACGGGCGGTTGCCTGGATCGCACCAAGCGCTTTCGCATCGCCGGCCCGAGCTCGGGCTACCAGATCCAGAACAGTAAAGGAACTATTTCCAGCATCACGCAGACTGTTTTGGACTGAGTTTGAACAAATTCCACCCAAAATAGCGCGAGAGAGTAGCGAGATTAAGAGATATATGCTTCCCAACAACCTGATGATCCGCACATACAGCGGGGCCCGTCTAAGACTCAGCGGAATATGTCCGAATTCACCGGCGATATGATCATGCCCGCGAACCAACTCGCCGTTCACCAACCATGCCAACGCCTAAACCGTCCGACACGCTGATAAAGACGAAGCTGTTTGGACCGGTCGTCTCGTCACGCCCTAACCACAATTGAGCGAGCGCGCACGCTCTTCCCGAATTCTCTATTTGGACCGGCAGTCCGGTGGCCGCAGCTAACTTGTCTCTGATTTCTACACCGCGCCATCCGGAGGGCCGGCGCGTTCAAAATCAGGCCTGTTCGTTGGTCCACCATGCCGGGAATAACGACGCCAATTCCCTCGCAACTGGCCTTTGCACCGTGTGTTTTGAGGATTCTTCGAATTCTCGTCGACAGATCCTTAATAAACTCTGGCACGTCGAATATGGTGTCGGGCTTCCAGCGCAGCTGTCCTGCCCGAAAAATCGCACAGCATCACGTAGGTTTTGGTGAACCGTACATCAACCGCAATCGCCAACCGATCGCCTGTTCTAATATGCAGAAACGTTGGCTTTCGCCCACGAGCAGCCTCGCCCGTTGCGCCTTCGTAAATGACGCCCTGCGCCAATTAATTCCTGAACAAGTGTGCTGACCACACCCCTGGTAATGTTCAGGTGACGAGCAAGATCGGCACGAGAGATCGGTTGATGTTCCCGAATTACGTTAAGCACAATGCGCCTGTTGATCTCGCGCGAGGTTGTTCGCGTGGCAACCTTAGAAATCTCGAGTATTGATTTTGCGCATTTGATTTCGGGCGATATTGTTCGGAGTAGGAACATATTAAGGTCGCGATATCTGTCAGAGTTTTTACTAGTGCGATGGTGATGTCAGGTTTCGGGGTCGCCCTGGTGGTGAGTGATGTTCAGACCTAAGTCGCAGGGTGACCCTCGGCCTTCGCAAAGGCTGATCACGGTTCACCTGTTATATAATCAACTTCGAATGAATAGCTTAAATCCGCCAGCAGAATTGACTCCCCATCGAACCATTAACAATGACCAGCGAAACTCCAGCAGCAGCATTACGCTCCGAGCAAATCTTGCAGGAACTTCTTCGTCATGGTGAAGTCTCCGTCGACAGCCCTGGCAAAGTCTTTTAAGGTTTCACCGACGGCAACTATTCGTCGTGACTTGAGTGACCTTGAGCGCCAGGGCTTGTTAAGACGAAATCACGGAGGAGCCGGTCCCGTTGCGCCGATGCTGTACGAGCCCTCTCGTCACTTGTCGTCGTTCCGGGGAACAGGAGGAGAAGCGCGCGGCTGAGAAGCGCCAGGTTGGACGCAGCGCCAGCAACTGCGAGCCTAATCTCTGACGGCGAAAACAATCGCCATTGGCGCAGGAACAGCAACAACGCAACTCGGTCGCTGCCATCCGTCATCGACGCGGCCTAACCATCTTCACCAATGCGATCAATATTGCGATGGAGTTAAGTCATCTGCCTGAGATCAAAGTCTTGATGACGGGCGGTGAGTTGAGTGGCGATTGGTTTGCTCTGGTTGGGGACGTAGCGCAACGCAACGTTGGCGAAATGTTTTTGATAAGGCGTTCATCGGTGTCGACGGCGCCCACGTCGAACATGGCATGACGACAAACTACCCCGACCAGGCTGCCATTCATCGAGCGATGATGCGGCAGGCTCGGCAGCGGATCGTCCTCGCCGATCACCGCAAGATAGGCACCGTAGGGAGATCACTCATCTGGCCCACAAACGATATCGATAAACTGATCATCGACAAATCTACTTCCGACGAAGCGATCGCGCCGTTCACGGCAAAAGACATTCTCGTGTTACGTGCCTGAGACTACTTCAGCTTGAGTTTGAAGTATCGTCAGTGAGTGCGCCGGAAACGTATAGGTGAATCCGTTGTTCTCAATCCTGGCGGTGAGTGGGCGCGAGGTGGGTCTGACTTTCTGGTCCGCACCGAATGGTGTGCGTTGCCTTTAGGTCCGCATTATTCATCTCCCAGATTCGAACCACCGCTGTCGATCTGGCCCTCCTGGTTTTCGATTTTCGTCGCCAGGTCTTTGTCCTTGCTGCGATTCAAGACATTGACATACAGCGACCGATCCTTCGCGTTGTAAGTCGCAGACACATCCAGGTACTCAACTCGCGGACGATTTTGGATTTTGTAGGTCGGCGACGAGACAAAGACATCGAGCGCTGTGTTTCCACGCTGCTTTCCGTACTCCACGATCGGGAAATACGTCGGTTGCAGAAACAGTCCCTGCTTGTTTGTCATGATAGGAGCGATGACGTTTACCATCTGGGCCAGGTTGGCCATCTTCACAACGTTGGCGTGGCGAAAGAACGAGTTGAAAAACATTCCCATCGCCAGGCGCATCTTCAAAGTTGTAAATCTCTTCCAGCTTTTCGCGATTACCGGTGCGGTACCAAACATTCCACTCGTCGTAGGCAACATAAAGCGGTCGTGGATTCGCTTGTCCCGACTGTGCCTGTTTAATTAATGCTGCCGTCACTTCGATGTAGTGGTCGATCGTTTGTGACCAGCCAAGAAACCTTTCGAGATCATTGTCGCGGTTGTTTATATACGTGTGGATGGCGATGTAATCGGCCTGATTCCGCAGCACGTTGAGCACGGTACGATTCCAGTTGATCCAATCTGCGCCGTAATTGCTTCGAACCGCTCGCCACAAGTTTTATGTCGCGATCCACCAAGCGCATCGCCTTCGCCGTTTCGAGAGCAAACTTGGCGTACTCATCCGCGCTCTTATTACCCAACTGCCATGGCCCATCAATCTCGTTTCCCAGCGCCCAGTACTTAACTTTGTAGGGTTCTTCACGTCCGTTCTTTCGTCGCTGATCGGCCCAGTAAGTGTGACGCGACTCATTGCAGTATTCGACCCAGTGACGTGCGTCATCTACCGTACCCAAACCTGCATTGATGCAGATGTATGGGCTCGGCTCCCAACATTTCGCAATAACGCAAGAATTCGTCAGTGCCGAAGCGATTGCTTTCCAGATCGTTCCACGCGAGATCGATTCTTGTTGGCCGCTGATCTTTAGGCCCAATCGCCATCCTTCCAGTTGTAGCCAGAAGCAAAGTTTCCCCCGGCCAGCGAAGAATTGAGACATTCAACTGTTTGACTACGTCAAAAACGTCTTTGCGGTAGCCAAATTTGATCCGACAGCGGACTGCCCCTCTTCGTAAATGCCACCATAAATCATTCGCCCCAGGTGTTCGGTAAAGTTGCCGAACAAGTTAGATGCGAACTTCACCAATCGTTCGATCAGATATCAATTTTGATCCGCGCCGCTGCGGGTTGCTGAGCGCTCAAAGGAAGGGCAGCAAAGAACACGTGATACCGCAACAGCGATGAACGTGATGACGCGAATGACGGGACGACGCATTGACTCTCCTTTGGGCAAGTAGACGTAGCTTTATCGATTAATCGCCGCTAACTAGCGCTGCGTGTTTGTAATGAATATCCGACTGAACCTGCAACTCAGCAGCTTTTTCCTCGGGAGCAGTGTCACTCAAAAGTTTCCGCCACTGATTTCGGGACCAGCGAGATATTTCCAACAAGTTCGGACGACGTAAACGGTGGATGAATTTCGATATGAAAATGGAAGCCTTCATTAGGCTGCCCAGTAGTCGGCGATTGATGCAAGGTCATTACATAGGGAAGGGCATCCGCCAAAGATTATCCAACCTGACCAGCAAGCATTTGAGGGCCGTCGCAAAATCACGCAACTCCGTCGGTTGCAACGTGGCGATGCTCGCATGCGTTTGTTTCGGGAGCAACGTAGACCTCATAAGCATAGCGAGCAAAGTACGGAAGAAATGCGATCGCTGAATCATTCTCACAAATTATTCTGCGGCGCATCGTCGAGTTCGGCTTGCAGAATATCCGAAACAAAACGCGACCAGTATCTGAAAGATGTTGCTGCGAAAGCCGCGCTTCCTGTTTCGATCGTCTTGGAAGACGAAGTTAGTTGCGTATATCTGGACAATGAGGATGGGGATTGGAAACACCGACTGCTTCCGTTGTTCTCGAAGATCAAGACGTGGTTGATCTCATCTCGACGTGAAAGGTCCAGGTATTGTTGTTGCCAAACCAATAACAAGTTTTCGATCTCAGAACTCTCAAGTTCCGCCAGCGATAAATTGTGCTTGGGGCTATAACAAACGACGCGCGCATATGCCGCGTGCCGGCTGGTTTCGAAGAGACCCGTCGGTCGAGCCAAATTTGCTGGAGCGTTGAGACCGACACACGGGTGATCGTTGTCGAAAACAAAAGTCCCGCGATAGTTTTCATTCCTATTGCCACTAACCCGGAGGTTTCCGGGGCATCAAATAACAGTCCGCAATATAGCCCGGTAACTCCGAGCGATCATGTTCAAGCATTTCGCCGTTCCAGGGCCGATGCTGTCGGTGTGCGGCAATGATTACCCACTCCTCGCGCAACGGATGCCATCGCTCTTCCCACGTCATACTGTTAACCCAGATTCGATTTAATGATTACGGATCAGCGCAATCGTGCTCTTCCGAGTACCGGCATCAACCGGGACCTCGACTCGACTCTCAACATTTTCACTCATCGTAAACTTTGAAACGGCTTTCTGGCCGATCTGCAAAACATAAGAGCCCGCTGGCAAACCGGAAACCACGAAGCGTCGTCGAATGGTTCATGGGATTGTCGCTCTCCAGTCTGAACCGAGCCCCGTGACCAATCCTCTTTGAATTCGATTGGACTTTGAAGCCGCGTAACGATCGCTAATCCAAAATCATGTGCACTCTCGTTACGATCGTTCAGCAAGGCATGAAAGCGACGACGAACGCCGTCTTTTGGCAGCACTTCGATACCTGTAGATGTTGAGCGCCAGTCGCCTCCGGCAGAATCTACCGGAGATGGATCGTCGGCAGTAGAAATTGGCGGCGGCGGTTCGCAGGGCGCCGCTGCATCCGAGATCAGCCTCGCTTGAGTAATACCATGGTCCTCGATGGTGAGGTTGATTAAGCCAAGTCTGACCGTAAGGCAGCCGGTTCAAACCGCCGCCCGCGCCACCGTCGTTTCTCTTCCTGGATACCAGTATCCGTGGTTCGGACTCAGCTGTGCCCGTATTTCATCAAGGACCAGGCACTAAGATACGACGTGCATAACCAGCGAGTCCGCAAGTACCAATCGGGCTTTCGGAGCGTAGTTGAGAGCGTAATCCAGAACCGCCCAGCCGCCCATTTGCGACATGCTAACCTAAGGTGAATGAATTGCCACCATTACCTCTATAGTCGCTTACCTATGCAAGTAGTAAGCAGGCTCAGGCCATCCCCGACAAAAATGTTCGACGCCGATTGCAGTCTCATGAATCGTTCGGCGTTTTCGAGAGAGAGTGCCCGACGCTGCTCGCCTGGTTTGTCCCGGCAACCTGAAGCGCGTGCGGCGGCAAGTGCGTGGTCGCTTCGAAACCTGCTGAATCTGAAACGCGCATATTCTGATTGAAGGAGATTGAGTTGGACCGTTGACGAAGGTCTTCACTTTCACGTTCCCAGTGATTTCGAAGCGTGTTTAGCGCCGTTCGTCGAGGCACGAGCGTTTTCGAGATCGTTGATGAGATTGACCATCGCTAACCTCGTTATAAAGACCGGTGCGCGATAAGGCGAGATCCAGTGTTCTACCGACTTGCATCGGCGCAGTAAAGAGTGTGCGACAGCAGTGCCGTATGCGCGACGCGAGGTATTGTTCAGCAGTTAATAGTAGAGTTTTGATTCCAGGATAAGTTTTTCGCGATGCGATACATCGAGTGATACATCAACACGATGTGAGGATAGTCGCAGAGTGCGCCAGATATGTTTTTGGCCAGTTGCGCCCTGGATCAATGCTGTCACCGCGATTAGTCTTCCAATCGGGAATTCCGTAGAAGATAAGCGTAAGGGTAAGGCTCGGCATCGGTTTGCTGGAGCCCACCCCAAACAAAATTCTTGATGCTTAATAGTCCAGCGCTTCGACTTCATTTTGAATTGGAAACTCGGCATTCTTCGACGCGAGATACGCCGGCTTACCAGAGACCTGGATCATCGCAAGTCACGGCATAGATGCGCCAACTCTGAATTCGATCATAGTTGTCCGACTCAGTAGTTGCACTGAATCCATGTTCCAGTCAGTGATTAATCCGTTGTACCACTTCGATGGATCTCGATGCTGGCTACGAGCCAGGAACGCAGCGCGCTTCTTAATCAAAGTTTCGAGCGGCTCAGTTGAAAAAGAACTCAAGAAACATGTGTGTTTCGAGTTCCCATGCCCAGCACAGTCAATCGGTTTTCCCCGAGTCGCTTAAATGTCACCCGGTAGAAATGGTAATCACCTTTCGTACCCAGCGATTCGATCCTGGTCTGTTCCGGGAATTCTCCTTCCAACCGCCTGAATGGTTTTGCTTTGTGCGGAGAGCAAAACGAGCAAAACCAACCGATGGCACCGACGTCATTCCCGGCACAACATGAACATCGATAAGGTTCTCATCCACTAAAATCTGTCGGACGGCATCGTAGTCATTAGCCCAATGCAATTTGAAGCCATAGGAACGGGTTTCACCTGGCGCAAGCTTGAGCGACGTATTTGGCTGGCGCCACTTTGTGCCTTGTGCTCTTGCTTCAGTCCCAGCGGCGGCCGAGTGAATGTAAACGCGATAGCCCACGCCAGTTGGTTGAGACTGACCGTTTGGATTTCCAATCGACGTCGGTGGCAAGCGCATTGCGCATCCCAGTACTCAAACTTTGTGTCTTCTCGTGGAGTCAACGATCAGATAAGTGACCAATGTTGTTGTTACGCATCCAGAACATGTAAGAGGTGTAACCGGCAGACCAGGCTGTAAGTTTGAGAATAGTGACGCGTCGATTTCCTTCACCACCAGGAACCGAGTTCTCGCGATAGGTAGAGGAATAGCCAGATCGTCAATTTGTCTTGGTGCGGCGCCGACATTCTTGAGTGTCAAAGACCAAAGAAGATTGTTTGGTTCGATCGTTATTTCGATGTCGATATTTAGAATCCGGTACCGGCGGGATTTTGATTTCCAGTGTTTGGACCAGTGTTCGAACTGGCCGGGGCATTATAGGATTTGATAACTGGCCTTGTGCGTCCGTCCGTCACTACTATTCGTGAAGGCACTACTTTTCCGTCGTTAGCCAGTTGAGTTGTATCTGCAGATTGCCAGGCTCCATCCTTCCCGCGATACCGAAGTGAAATGTCTCTCCCAGCCTGCGATTGTTTTGAATGTGTACTCGGTGGGAAAGGAATCACCCGCTCGTCTCAAACCTAACGATTGCTCCTGCTCCTAGTTTTGCGTCGAACGTGCTCTGCGAGTGAGCAGTCGTGCCGGCAGTAAAAGCACGAATAGCCCGAGCTTGAAATAGGAGAAGAGAAATTTGGATTGATCCCGCAACAGCTTGCCTTTTCAGGGCGTTTCAGAATGCTTAACAAAGCCCGGTCAATTGCTCAGACCGGGCCCTGGCCGTCGGCAAACGTCCTACCTCAGAAACTGAGAGTGGCGCGGGAGATTTATGGTTCTACTTCCTAACGGGCCGATTAATAACCCCGAACGAGTACTAAGCACACATTCAAGGCGGCTGGTGGGTTTCCCGTTGTATCAGGGCTAAGGACCAGCGCGGATGGTTCAAGACATTGATCATACTTGCGAGACCTCAAGCCTCGTGCTCTGGCGATTCTAAACGTCTTCGTAATGGACATGTCCCACTGGAACGTATTCTTGTCGCGGATGAAGAGTTGTTGACCAAAACTTCCCGGCGTTCGATTGGGAATGATGAACGCAGGATTGGCCCTGAGAATCCGGACCAGCCAGACTCGGATCAACTGCTAACCGCTGAATATCAGTCGTTGTTCCTGCCGGGCGTCCAGTCAAGCGAGTGAGTGGAGCGTTAAGAGTTTCTGGATTTGCGCTAGAGTTACGCCCGGCGCAAACCGCTCCCCCTGCGCCGGTGTTGTTACTCCGTGTTAACGGGTTGGAATCCTCCCGTCAATTGAGTTGGTTGGCCGGTCGCGAAAACGAAAATCGATCCAACTGTCCAACCGCCAATCGCGCCATTCAGATACTTGTTGTCGATATTAAACATTCGCCCGCGACCCACCGGCAGATCGTAAGTGCCGAATGTCTGCACGACATGTCGAATATCAAACTGTGATGGGCGCTTGTCTGAGATCAGTGTTACGGAGCGTCAGGAAGTCGATACCCTGGTTCGCATTGTCCGCCGGAAGATTACGTCAGACTGTTACTCAGGTGTAGTTTGCATTCCAGTTTAGACCATGGGTGAAGCGTTGACGGAACTGAAGCTGGAGTCCGTTGTAACTATGCCAACCGGTGTCGTCTACATAATTCATCCGACCGGCAACGAATGGATTCAGCATGAAGAAGTTGATTGGGTATACGCCACGGCGCGTTAGCCGTTGGCAGAACTCTCTGGCACTGGGCTGAAGGGGTTGCCAAACATTCGGCACGTAGTTCTGGTTTGTTGCCAACGTGTTGTGCCGGACCTCCGGCTTCGCCATTTTGCAGGTTTGTGATGAACGCCGGATTCGTATAACCGGAAGCTGCTGCGATGGGCAGCAAGCGCGCCGCGTGGGCCAAACGCAGCATCGAAAGTCGGAAGTGCGACTTGTCCTGGTCGCCCTGGTTCGCGAAACCCGTTGATCCCCGCGGCTGTATTGATCGCCAAATTATTTTGTGCGTTCTTGAATTCCTGGAGGAACCCGTTTTCAAAGATATTTATTTCGTTTAGGTTACTGGTGCGCCAGGCAAGATGGGTTTGCGTTCCAGACATGGCGAGCTTCGATCACGCCGTTGTTCCAGACCTCACCTGAAACCCAAGATTCCAATTCACTGTATAAGGCGCGCTCGCAACGTTGGATCGAATCCGCTGATTGTTCGGGCGAAGGTTTGGTCCGCTTGATTGATAACCGACTTGTAGTCAGTGCCCGATGGAAATGCAAAACTCGAAACGGTCAGAGGGTTCGCGACGATATTTGCCAAAGTATAGAACCGAAGGCGATTGTTTGACCTGCTTGTCCCGGCACGAGTGCGGTAGCCGCAATTGTCTTACCCGCATTTGTTCCCAGGGCTGAGCGTAAACTGAGTGCCTTCATCAGCCCCTGAACCAGACCGTACGCGAGCCGCGCACACACTCTTTCGAGTCGCCAAATACCTTTCCAAAAAGCCCTTCTTAAAGCTTGATTCCAGGCAAAGCCAGCGTTAGGTGCGGCGTTAGCCAGTCAGTCTTGACAAGCCGGCGCGCCGACTGTAACCTGCGGATTGTTATTTCCACTGAGTACCCCGGGAGAGAACAATCCCTTCGACGGCCCAAAAGAGACTGGCAAGATCCGGGACGGCGGTGATCTCTTCACATCATGCATGGGCCCTGAACTTCCCAGCGCAAACCATAGTTGAGCGTTAAAGTAGGAGAGAACCTTAACGATCCTGCGCATAAGCCCCACCCATTAAGGACCGAGTCGCGTGAAGTTATGAAATCCGTCGTACTTCAGAGTGTCCGGATCTACGACTCGAGTGAAGTTCGATGCTGCAACTCTTCCTATCAAAGGTGTTATAGAGGGCAGCGAGGATCACCGGCAGCAATGTGTTGTTGATGCCGGGAAGATTCGCGGCGACAATGTTGCACCGGGCAGCGGATCTGCCTGACGGTGTTCCAGTGCGCTAGTCGGCACCTGGAAACACGGCCAATATCTTTCCAATCGGTTGTTTGCGATAGCTGAAGCCAACAGTAGCGTGTGATTGCCACGGTTCATGGTCAATGTGTCGTAGATTGTTGTGATGAAGTGTCGTCCGCGTGTGTTCTGTTGATCGATGAATGGGACCGTTGGACCAAACGGCAGGGTCGCACCAACGCATCGGCTTGTCCTGGACGGTGTAGTACGGGCCGTAGTCGGCAGACGCATTAGAGTCACCACTGTGCTGCACGCCATAACGAAACTCCGTTAAAAGTGTTATTCGTGAAGGTTGATTGCAGCGCAAATGCCTACACAAAATAACCGAGCCTAAACGGATTGGTGCGGCTGATATCGGGCACCGGTAGGCGCCAGTTCACCGGCTTGCCAGTTATGCCTGTAGTTCCACGACCAGGTGACCTGTTGTTTCGGAGTAACAAAAAAAAATCAAACCGCGCGGCTGAAAGTACGCGTAGTTATTATTCTCGGCTCCCATGTGAAGGTATCTCGATTTGGATCGGTGTCAGCGATCTGAGTCGCGTGCTGCGGAACCTGATTGTTGATTGAAGAGAATATTAGCCACAACTGGATCGATCGCGGTGGGGTTCCCACCTGCACCCGCAAGAGTCAAAACATTTTGAGTTCTGATCTCATTTGTGCCGGGCACGATATATGTGTAGAGGCCTTGTTGAGCAGCGAGTAAGCTACGGTTACCGTCCGCGCAGTATTGATGGGCGAATAGCTGCGTTCGAAGTTAATAAAGAAGAAGGCCTTTTTCTTACACGAACCAAAAGGAATTAACGGACCGCCGAGGTTGCCACCGTATTCCTGTGTACGGTTGAAAGTGCGTGGCAAGGTTTTGCGCATTTCGGCTCCACGTGTTTGCGTTGAATCGTTCACTTCGCGGTTCGTAGAAGAAACTTCCATGGTACTTTGCTCCCTCCCGCTTAGTCGTGAACTTGATGTTCGCGCCGCTTTGCGCACCGGAGTCAGCCCCGAGCCCCGCAGTTTCAACTGAAACCTCTTCAACGGCGCCAAGGCGAACCGGAACCGTCGCGAAGAAAACGGTGCCTCCACTCTTGAAGCCGTTTAGAGGCGTCATTGATTCCGTCGACTGTTACGTTTACTGCACCACCGGGAAGATTGTTGGCACCGACCTGAATTGCCGCCGCCGATTGGTGGTGAAATTCGGGAGATAGTCTCGCCAACGCCAAAACGTTGGAGCGATTTCCAAGCGGCAACTGCGTAAGCGTGTTCGACGTTAAGGTGTTAGCTACCAGCTGTCCGGAGGTTTCGAGGAGTTGTGATGCGCCACCAACTACCGTGACTGTTTCCGTCGGTTGGCCCACCCTCAAGACTAATCTTCACGTCAGTAGTTTGGCTCGTTGACACGTTGATATTCGGTAGCAGTGATCTCTGAAAGCCCGCCATAGTCACGGTCACTTCGTAAACCCCGCTAACGAGGTCGGAAGAAGAAGCCCCGTTACTACCGGAGGTCACTTCTTTTGTGATCTGCGTCTTAGTGAGCAATACGTAACC
>ERZ1370068.594-contig-10542_pt1 | contig 47776 bp, 54 predicted proteins | sample MGYA00561227_ERZ1370068 | MGnify/ENA primary metagenome ERZ1370068 (study PRJEB38410, sample SAMEA6850437) | metagenome | study: Metagenomic assessment of the ecological functions of the soil: analysis of the soil microbiota associated with the... | reverse complement strand
TAGCCACTTCGTTCAGTTGCATATTGCTCGAGCCCTCGAGCGCATGACCATCACCTTACCGGCTCGTTCGCGCCGCCACCAGACGCGGAAGATCGCGTGTGGGAAGGCAGGCGGATCCGCCCGCCCGAGCCACCATTAGCGGGTGGCGGCGAGGCGCGGCCGACGTTGTTTCTGGTTGGAGCGTTCATGGTTTGCCCCTCCTGCGGGCGATCCCAGTAGCCATGGCGGCGGTCGCCGCGCGGGAATGCACGGCTAAGTTGCCGCAACGCCAGATGTTTCCATCTCGCGCGTCGATGTCGAAGTCGTCAGGACTTCGCGGCGTGGCGGCGGCGGCGTATCTATCGCCACCATCAGCTTCGACACAATGAAGCCTTTCCACTGGATCTACTTCCCGGTCAGGCCACGCCTTCCACCTGGGCGCCAGTGGGGGTGGCGCCGAGCATATTCAATGGTGGTGACGGCGCAGTCGCCCGGCGCTGACTCGCTGGCAGACGCATGACTTGCCGTCGGTAACAACGCACCAGTACAGAACTTTCCGCATTGCGCAGTCGCAGCGGAAGCTCGGTTCGAGTCATGCCGGCATCAGCGCAGGACCAGAGCAGCGGCATATCGTCCCGGCGTCGGTGTTGAATTACCGTTTGATTTTTCGGCTGCATTGGCGCTTCATGGGAACCCGCTTCGGTGACTCGCCGCGAACTCACCACGCCACCGTCAGCGCCGATTGGACGGCCCCAGCAAGTGCTCGGCGGCTCAGGTCAGATGGTGAGAAAATGCATCACTTTAGCGACGGATGATTTCACACAGGTCAAACGGTTTCGCTCAAAAATGCCGCTAAGCGACGCGACGGGCATGAGGTCAGAATAGAACGACGGCGCACTCACGATTGCAGCTTCTTCTTTCGGGGTGATGGGTGAGCACGAAGGCGCTGAAGGCGATGAGCGCAATTCCCGCGCCGGCATGCGCTCGCCGCAGATCAGGCTTCCGCATTGGCGCGCCTGCCTTCCATGCCCAGAGAGCGTCAGGGTTGCGACTCGCCAAGACTGACCGATAAAGGCCGCTCTGGCAAGTAAATGGGTGGCACCAGCAACCATGCCATTCGGGCGATCGATGCGCCAAAATCAGAGTACCGCGCTGCCCAGCTTCCTCCTAGCGGGAAGTGGCCTGACTGGCCCCACAAAGATCTCAGTGGATTGGCGGCTCCACCGGTCGCCTCAGCCTTGTCGAACACCAGCTCGCCTGGCACCAGGTTAGCACCGGATGGCGGGCGGCGTTACAGCAAAGAGACAACGCCATCAACTATCGGAAAAACGTCTCAGTTTATGAGCCTAGCAGCGCAGATTTCAGCGGCCGGCGCGACCCACACGTGATATCGCCCCGAAAAGTCGTCTGGGGTTTTTGATCATGTTTCGTCGTACGTTCGCGGCGCGTTGCAGCTTTGCCACGCTGTTCGCGCCGCCAAGCCGCATGAGCACGGCGAGAAGCTCGTCGTCTATACCTCAACGACGCTTGCACTGAGAACGGTGACCTGGTGTTCGGCGCCTTCCGCAGCCAGGATGGCATCGATTGACCCGTCATGGCTCTAACTCAGGGCGATCGTCGTGCGCCGCCTGCAAAGATGGAAGAAGGCGCCGACCGCGCTGGGCGACATCGCATTTGTGTGGGGCGGCGTGGAAGCCGCTCACTCCTGCAGACCAGCGAAAGACGCTGTTCGAGCGCGCTTACGTTACCAGAACCACCGGCGCCGCCGGCGGGTCGCCGCGCGATCGACGATCTGGATCAGCAGCAACCGCCACCGCCACTCTTTCCCGTGGTGATCTCACGACATACCGATCGTACCACGGTCATTTAGGCTGGCGGCCGCACTGCTCGATCCATTGAGGAAGGAGCAAGATCGCCTTCGCGATCCCAGCCAATTCGAAGGCTCGACCTGCCACCTTGCGATACCATGCTGGTAAAACGCCTGGCAGAGGGGCGGCCAGCGAGCGGGAACGGAAGAGATCGCCCAGCTGTTCAAAGAACATGAAGGTGCTGAACCGTTCGTCGCTTGTCTTTCAGGGCGTCGGCGGCGGCGAGGTGCCCGCTGGGCATCTATAGCTCACGAATATCTGCAGGCCGATGTGTGGGCCCAGGGAAGCGCACCGGGGCGGTGATCTATCTTTCTGCGGCAGCTTGCCGCATTGCCGCGATGGAGAAAACGTTGCCGTGTCGGGCGATTAACACGAACGCCCGAAGTCTTACGTCATGCCAAACTACACACCACATCCAACCGCAAGGGATATGCGCGGATGATCTGAGGCGACCTTCCGCCAGCCAGCGCGCAGTGACATCGGGCATAATCATGCGCCGGCGGCGTGCGCCACCTTGTCCCAGGTCAGAAACAACGTCGGCTTCCACGGCGAGGCTGGACCAGGAAGAAAGCGCACGCCAGACCGAACCAGATCAAGGACGTCACCAGGATTAAGCTAAATTGCCACGACATCGCGTCGCATTTTACCGGAAAAGCGTCCAGCCGGCTTCATTTACAGTGCGCGCAAACGTCGACGGCGTCGATCTCGAAGTGGGCGACGGCGAAAGGTTTCTTCACCTTTGCTGCCGTTCACCTCGGGCTGCGCGGCAAAGGACGCACGCTCCTGCGCGCGCGATCGCAGGCTTCGCGAAAGGCTGCCTCAAACGGCGGCACGGGATAATCACGCTTCCAGCTCGCGCAGCGCATCGACGCACGCCACACGCCATAATCAGAGGGACATCTGGCATAGTGTTTCCAGAACTACGCCATTGAACAGCCTCGATTGCACGCCGGCAGCATCGCCACCACGGGCTGAAGGTACAAGGTGGCGCGTCGAGATGACGTCGCCACAACAGGGATCGAGGGCTGCGAAAGCCCTGGTCCAAGCTCGCGGCTACGGCGCGCGCTGGCCGCACCAGCTCGTCCGGCGGCCAGCTGCAGCGCGTCGCCATCGCCCGCGCCCTGGTCATCCGCCCGCAGGTCCTGCTGTTCGACGAGCCGCTCTCGCAATCTCGACGCGCGCGCTGCGGGTCAGCATGCGCAGCGAGATCCGCGAGCTGCAGAAGTCGCTCGGCATCACCGCGATCTACGTCACGCACGACCAGGAGGAGGCGATGTCGGTGTCCGACCGCATCGCCCTGATGAACGCCGGCCGGCTCGAGCAGGTCGGCGTGCCGGTCGACATCTACCGCCATCCGGCCTCGCGCTTCGCCGCCGAATTCATGGGCACGACCAACCTCTGGTCAGGCGCAGCGCGCTCGGCTGGCGGCGCGCAGTGCTGGTGTCGCTGCGGCCCGAGGCGCTGCGCTTCGCCGCCGACGCGCCGCCGGGCTGGCCGGTCCTCGTCCGGGCACGGTGGTGCGGGTCGAGATGCTGGGCCCGATCGTCGCGCCTCGATGTGCGCCTCGGCGACGGCACGATGCTCAAGGCGGCGATGCTCGACGCGCCGCAGTACCAGGTGCGAGGCCGGCGCCGCGCGTGACGCTCGGCCTACGACCCGGCGCGGCTGACGGTGCTGCCGTGACGCTTTCCATCCCGCACCAGCAGCGCCTGCCGCTCGCCATCGCCGGCCCTGGGCTTCCTCTTCCTCGGCGTCTTCCTGCTCTATCCGCTGTTCAACGTCTTCAGCGCCAGCCTGCTCGATGCCGAGGGCGAGCGGCTGACGCTGGCCAACTACACCAAGATGCTGGGCCGGCCGTTCTATCGCACCGCCATCGTCAACACGCTGGGCATCGGCGCTGGCGGCGACGGTGATCACGACGGCGCTCGCCGTGCCCTTCGCCTTCGCGCTGGCCCGCCTGCCGATCCCCGGCAAGGCCGCGATCCTCGCCCTGGCCGCCCTGCCGCTCGTCGCTGCCGTCCTTCGTCAGCGCCTACGCCATCGTCCTGCTGCTCGGCCGCTCGCGGCATCGTCACCCAGTGGCTGCAATCTGGGGCGTGGGCTTCGGCTCGATCTACGGCGCGGGCGGCATCGTGCTGGTCTACACGCTGACGCTCTATCCCTACGTGCTGCTGCCGACCATCGCCGCCTTCAAGGCGGTCGACGTCTCGATGGAGGAGGCGGCGCAGGGCTGGGCCTCGCCGCGCCGCACCGTGTGGACCGGTGACCCTGCCCATCGTGCTGCCGGCGGTGCTGGCCGGCGCGCTGCTGGTGTTCATCGAGACCCTGGAGAATTTCGGCGTGCCCTTCGTGCTGGCCGAGGACATGCCGATCTTCGCCGTCGAGGCCTTCAAGCTCTTCATCGGCGAGACCGCGCCCAATCCGGCCTCGGCCGGCGTGCTGGGCGTGCTGCTGATCCTGACGACGGCGCTGGTCCTGCTGGTGCAACGCCGCTTCCTTCGGCCGCGCCGCTTCGCCACCAACGCGCGCCAGGCGCCGCCGATCCTCAAGGTCGGGCGCGGCCTGCAGGCAGCGGCGACGATCTATTGCTGGGCGCATCGTGCATCCTGGCGCTGGTGCCGTTCTTCGCCATCGTCGTGCTGTCCTTCATGGAGTTCCGCGGCCCCGTCCTGCATCGCGCATTTCAGCCTGGCCAACTTCGCCGGCCTGTTCGACCGCTCGCTGCGGCCGCTGCGTCAACACGCTGGTCTTCGCCACGCCTGGCCGCGGCGTGCGTCACCCTGGTCGGCGTGCCGATCGGCTACGTGGTGACGCGCTTCCGCTCCGGCGTCGCCACGCGTGCTCGACGTCGTGGCCACCCTGCCGCTTCGCCGTCGCCGGCACCGTGCTGCGCCATCGGCTTCGTCGTGTCGTTCAACAGCGGGCTGCTGGTGCTGACCGGCGGGCCGCTGATCATGGTGCTGGCCTACAGCGTGCGCAAAGTGCCGTTCGCCGTGCGCTCGGCCAGCGCCATCGTCCACCAGATCGATCGCCTCGCTCGGAGGAAGCCTCGATCAGCCTCGGCCGCTCGCCGCTGCAGACCTTCCTGCGCATCGTCGTGCCGCTGATGCTGGGCGGCATCTTGAGCGGCGTGGTGCTGACCTGGGTCACGGTGGCGTCGGAGCTCAGCGCCACCGTCGTGCTCTACAGCGGCCCGTGGCGCACCATGACGGTGGTGATGTTCCAGGCGCTGGAAGGCGGCGGCGCGGGCATCGCCACTGCCGCGGCCTCGACGCCTGATCGTGATCACCCTGCTGCCGATCGCTCTGCTCTACCGCCTGGTTCGTCGCTACGAACTGTCGATGCTATAAACGAAGAAAGTCAGTGTCCCGGGAGGACATCATGCGTCGCCGCGCTTTCACCGCCTCCGGCGCTCGCCAGCCTTGCCGCACCCGCCGCTGGCGCAGGAACTGGCCCACCAAGCCGCTCCGCATGGTGATCCCCTACCCGCCCGGCGGACCGTCCGACGTCTCGACCCGCATCGTCATGGAGCGCGCCGCGCAGAGCCTCGGCCAGCCCGTGCGTGTTCGACAACAAGGCCGGCGCCTCGGGCATGATCGGCGCGGAGTTCGTCAAGAACCAGCCGGTCGACAATCACACCTTCCTCACCACGACGACGGCGATGGTCTGCATCACCCGCCACCTGCAGCCGATCCCGTTCGACCCGGAGAAGGACTTCGTCCCGGTCTCGCGCATGTGCACGTCGTGGGGCGTCTTCGCCATCCATCCCTCGGTGCCGGCGCGCACCGTCGCGGAGTTCGTGGCCTACGCCAGGGCCAACCCGGGCAAGATCAACTTCGGCTCGTCGGGCCTTGCCACCATCACCCACCTGTTCGGCGAGATGCTGAGCCTCGAGGCCGGCATCAAGATGACCCACGTGCCCTATCGCGGCAGCGCGCCGGCCACCAACGCCCTGGTGGCGGGCGAGGTCCAGGCGCAGTTCGACCAGACCTGCCTGCCGCACGTCAAGGCGGGCAAGCTGGTCGGGCTCGCCATGCTGGCCGAAGTCCGGCACCCGGATTTTCCCGACATCCCGACCCTGCGCGAGGCAGGGCTACGGCAAGGACGGCGGCGATCTGTGGTTCGGCATCCTGGCTCCCACCGGCACGCCGCTGTCGATCGTCGCACGAGCTCGACAGGGCGATCGCCGAAGCGCTGCGCTCGCCCGACGTGATCGCGAAGCTGCACGCCGGCGGCTCGCGCGTCACCTATCTCAACCCGACCGACTTCCGCACCCGCATCACCGTCGAGACCAGGATGTTCGGCGACATCATCCGCAAGGGCGACATCAAGCTGCCCTGAGCGACGTCCACTAACCACGCGGCCTCGACCAGGCGCGCGGCACCACGGAGCGAGAGCGCCAGCGCCACCAGCAGGCTGCCGCCGGCGGCGAGGAAGGCGTAGCGATAGCCGGCGAGAAAGCCTTCCAGTCCCGCGAGGTCGCCGGCGCCTTCTCGCCTGCAGCGCCGTCAGCACCGAGGCGCCGCTCACGGTGCCCAGCGTGCGGGTGAGCAGCGCCAGGCTGCCGGCGACGCCGCGGTCGCGCAGCGGACAGGGTCGCCGTCACCAGATGTCGGTGTAGGCGACGGTGAGCAGGCCCTGGCCCGACGCCTTCGACGATCAGCAGCAGCGCCACCACGGCGACCGGCGTCGTCGGCGCCGGTGAAGGCGAGCGGCAGCAGACCCAGCCTGACAAGGGCGACGCCGGCGAACGCCGTCGGCCGCTGGCCGATGCGCCGCACGAAAAAGGCCGACAACGGCGCGCCGGTCAGGCTGCCGGCGAAGGCAAGCGCCAGCACCAGCCCGCTCGTGACGGCCGAGAGCTGCAGCACGTTCACGCAGGTAGTAGGGCGTCAGCAGCAGGATGGAAAAGCCCGCCAGGCTGGCCAGCACGTTCATGACGTTGGGCACGGTGAAGGCCGGATCGGCGAACAGCGCCGGGCCGGATGATCGGCTCGGGCACGCGGCTGGCGCGGCGGACATAGATGAACCAGCACGACGAAGCGCGCGCCGCGAACAAGGCGGCCGTCCAGATGCCCGGCACTTCGCGGCGCTGCGACAGCACCAGCGACAGCAGGAGCGTGCTCATGCAGAACGGCGAGCAGTACCGCGCCCAGCGCATCGAATGGCCGCGCGATTCGGCTTGGGCGACGGCAACAGGCCCGACAGGGCCGAGCGTCAGCAGCGCGATCGGCACCCGTATCCAGTAGACCGCCGGCCAGCCCCACAGCTCGACCAGCACGCCGCCCAGCAGCGGCCCGACGGCGGCGGCAATGCGCCATGGTGCATGGCGAAGCCCGCCAGCGCCCGGGTCCGGCCACTCTCGGGGAACAGCGAGGTGGCGAGCGCCGGCGTGCAGGAGAGCGCCAGCGCCGTGCCGACGCCCTGGCCTGCCGCGCGCCCACAGGAACAGCGGCCAGTCCGGCGCGGCGGCGCAGGCGGCGCAGCCGACGGCGGAGATCGCCAGGCCGATGCGGAAGATCAGGCGGTGGCCGAACAGGTCGCCCAGCTTGCCGCACACCAGCATCAGCGAGCCGTAGACCAGCACGTAGCAGATCACCAGCCACTGCACGTCGCCCAGCGCCAGCCGGAAGTGCGCGGTGATCGCCGGCAGCGCCACGTTGACGGCGATGTCGAGCGGAGCGAGCGACGCTGGCCCGACGATGCCAGCCCGACCGGCTGGACGCGCCGTCCGAGAGAGCGACTGGAGGCGGACGTGGTCAGAGGTGCTTGCCCAGGAACGTCATCATGCGCTCCCACGCCTGCTTGGCCGAGGGCGCGTCGTAGGCCGGGCTCTTCTCGTTGGCGAAGGCGTGCGCGGCGTCGTAGCGGTAGACCTCGGGCTTGTTGCCGCCGCTGGTCATCGCCTTCTCGAAGTCGTTCACCACCTGCGGCGTGCACCAGTCGTCCGGTGTTGGCGAAGTGGCCCTGCATCGGGAATCTTGATCTTGGCCGGATCGGCGAGCTGTCCCGGCGGCACGCCGTAGAACGGCACGCCGCAGGCGATGCCCGGCACACGCGCCGCGGCGGCGATGGTGAGCGCGCCGCCCATGCAGAAGCCCATCACGCCCACCTTGCGGCTCATGCCGGCCAGGTGCTTGACCGCGCCGGCGATGTCCTGGTCGGAGGCGCCGACGAAATCGAGCCCGCTCATCATGTGGTTGGCCTCGTCCGGCTTCTGCGTCACGCGGCCCTTGCAGAGGTCGGGCGCCAGCGCGTTGTAGCCCGCGGCGGCGAAGCGGTCGGCGACGCCCTTGATCTGGTCGTTCAGCCCCCACCATTCCTGGATCACGACGATGCCCGGCTTGTCCTTGCCCGCTTCGGCCACGTAGCCCTTGCAGGTCGAGCCGTCGGGACGCTTGAAGTCGATCATGCTGCCCATGTCGTTTTCCTCCTCCGTTGTGGCGTGAGCTTAAAGCAGCTTCCTGAGCTCCGTCTTGAGAATCTTGCCGTAGTTGTTCTTGGGCAGCGCATCGACGAACTTGTAGTCCTTGGGCCGCTTGAAGCGCGCGATGTTGTCGAGGCAGAGCTGGTCGAGCTCGGCCGGCGCCAGCGCCTGGCCGCCGCGCGCCACCACGAAGGCCACGACCTCCTCGCCCCATTCGGGATGCGGGCGGCCCACCACCGAGCATTCGGCGACGGCGGGATGGAGGTTCAGCACATCCTCGATCTCGCGCGGATAGATGTTGGAGCCGCCGGAGATGATCATGTCCTTGGAGCGGTCCTTCAGCGTCAGCAGCCCCTCCTCGTCGAAGGCGCCGACATCGCCGGTCCACAGCCAGCCGTCGCGCAGCGGACCTGGCCGTGGCCTCGGGATTGTTCCAGTAGCCGGACATCACCGTGTCGCCCTTGACGATGATCTCGCCGACCTCGCCCGCGGCAACCGAACGCCCCTCCTCGTCGACCACGCGCACCGCCACGCAGGAATCGGGCGGCCGGCCGAGGCCAGCCGCTGCTCCCAGCGCGGATGCTGGCGATCGGCGTGCATCTCGCGGCTGAGATGGGTGATGGTCATCGGGCTCTCGCCCTGGCCGTAGATCTGCACCAGCTTGTTGCCGAGAAGGTCGAGGGCGTGCTTGAGGTCGGAGACATACATCGGCGCGCCGCCGTAGGTGATCAGCCGCAGCGCCTCGGGCCTGAGGTCCGACGACGCTGCCATGCTCGATCAGGCGCTTCACCATGGTGGGCGCCAGGAAGATGCTGCACTCGGGCCAGCGGTTCATCAGCTCGACCGTCTCGGGCACCTCGTACTTGCCGCTCTCGGGAAAGACCTGCACCGAGCCGCGCGCCAGCACGGCGAAGTTCCACAGGCCCGAGCCGTGGCTGATCGGCGCGGCATGCACGATCGAGCCGCCGGGCGGCGGGCGGTCGACATCGGCGAAGTAGTTGAGCGTCATCGCCAGCAGATTGCGATGCGTGAGCATGGCGCCCTTGGGCCGGCCGGTGGTGCCCGACGTGTAGAAGAGCCAGGCGAGATCGGTCGGCTCCACCGTCGGTCAGGGCGACGGGATCGCCCACCTCCATGAAGGTGTACGGACCGCGTCGTGACGTCGACGATCTCCTTCAGGTCCGGCGCCTCCTTCGCCGCCTCGGCGATGGTTCCGGCGAGATCGGGCGTGACGAAGCAGAGCTTGGCGCCGGAATTCTCCAGGATGAAGGCGAATTCCCGGGCGTGCAGCTTGGCGTTCATCGGCACGGCGCAGAGGCCGGCATGCCAGATCGCGTACATCACCTCGATCGATTCGACGCAGTTGGACATGGCGAAGGCCACGCGATCGCCGCGCGCCGAGGCCGAAGCGGCCGGTGAGATGCATGCTCATCACCGAGACCTTGCGCCACAGGTCGCGATAGGTGAGATAGGGCGCCGTCCCGCGGGCGAGCGCCGGCAGGTCGCGGAATTCCTGGGCCGATCCCAGCAGCAGATGGGCGATGTTCATGGCGAATATCCGCGCCGACTATTGCAGGCCGGCGACGACCTTGCAATGTGCCGGCTCATGCAGGATTTCGATTTCGCCATCATCGGCGCCGGCATCGCCGGGGTTTCCGCCGCCTACCATCTCGCGCCACCACGCCCGGGTGATCGTGCTCGAGCGCGAGCACGTCGCCGGCCTATCACACGACCGGCCGCTCGGCGGCGCTGCATTCGGAGACCTACGGCAGCGCGGAGATCCGCGCCATCACCGTGGCGTCGGGCCGCTTCTATCGCAAGCCGCCCCGGGCTTCGCCGATCCATCCCCTGCTCACGCCGCGCGGCGCTGATCGCCGGCCGCGCCGAGCCAGCAGGCGGCGATGCAGAAGGCGGCCGCCGACTATGCCCGCCTGGTGCCGAGCGTGCGCTGGCTCGATCCCGGCCGAGACGCTGCGCCGCCAGCCGCTGCTGAAGCCGGAGGCCGGCGGCGGGCGGCGCGATCTTCGAGGAAGCCGAGGACATGGACGTGGCGGCGATCCACGGCGGCTTCCTGCAGGGCGCGCGCGCTGCGGCGCGCGTGCTGCGGCTCGATGCCGAGGTCGCGACGCTCGAGCGCCAGGACGGCGCGTGGAAGATCGGCCTCGCGCGACGGCGAGAGGTCGTCGCCGCACAACATCATCAACGCCGCGGGCGCGTGGGCCGATGTCGTGGCCGCGCTGGCCGGCGCCACGCCGGTCGGCCTGGTGCCGAAGCGGCGCACCGCCTTCACCTTCGACGCGCCCTCCGGACCTCGATCTCGCGCACTGCTGCCGATGGTCGATCGACTTCGACGAGACCTGGTACATCAAGCCCGAGGTCGGCCAGTTCCTGGGCTCGCCGGCCGATGAGACGCCCTCGCCGCCCTGCGACGCCCAGCCCGGAGGAGATCGACATCGCCATCGCCGTCGAGCGCATCGAGACGGCGACGACGCTGCAAGCATCCGCCGCATCAAGAACAAGTGGGCGGGGCCTCAGGAGCTTCGTCGCCGACAAGAACCTGGTCGTCGGCTACGATCCCCAGGTCGAGGGATTCTTCTGGCTGGCGGGCCAGGGCGGCTACGGCATCCAGACGGGCGAATCCGCAGGGCGGCTCGCGGCGAGCCTGGCGCTGGGCAACGGCATGCCCGGCGATATCGCCGGCCTCTGGCGTCGAGCGAGGCAGCGCTTTCGCCCGCCCGCTTCACGCAGCGGTGATCGGAAGTTCACGCTTCATCGCCAAGCGCTGACTTCCCGGTGAGCTGAGGCAGGAGTCATGGTTTGCTTGTGAGGCGCGCTTGCCCGACTTGGGATCCACCATGGGAGTGATCGAATGACCAGAAAGACCCTCATCGCCACGGCGACCGCGATCTTCGCCGCCGGCAGCGTTCGCCACGGCCGCGCATGCCGATGGCGTGAAGTGCAGCGGCGTCAATTCGTGCAAGGGCACGAGCGCCTGCAAGATCGGGCTCGTCGTCCTGCAAGGGCCAGAACGCCTGCAAGGGCCAGGGCTGGACCGAGACCACGGACGTCGTCGAGCTGCACCAGCCAGGGCGGCAAGGTCGTGCAGTAAGTCGACCGCCATCGCGACGGCGAACAAGGGCGCCGCGAGTGATCGCGGCGCCTCTTCATTTGCGATGTCAGGTCTACGCAAGTATGCAGCCTAGCTGCATTCGTGAAGCTACGGACGCCGTCAAAAACGCAAAACGTAACAGCCGCGGCTATTGCACTTCATCGAGCGTGTGCGCTGCACCTTCAACTTCTGTCGAAGCGTGCACGACGGGCAGCCGCTCTTCACCTCGATGTTGCGGATCGCCACCGAGGAGAAGATTTTCGTGACCACGCGCACCTTGAGAAGGCGCCGCCGCCGCTCGGTGCTTGCCGCCGGCACTCTGCCGCTGCGCAGGCGCAGGCGCAGGCCACCATCACTGCGCTCGGCGTCAACGCCTGCAAGGGACAGAGTGCGCAAGGGTGCGTCGAACTCCTGCAAGGGCCAGAACGCCTGCAAGGGCCAGGGTTGACCCAGACCGGGACCACGCTGAAGTGCATCGCCGATCGGCAGGTCGTCCGCAGAACTAGTCTTCGGTTCGCCGGCCTCGCCGCCGGCTGAAGGGAGGAGGGCGCCGCGGGTCGACCGCGGTGCTTTCTCACCAAAGCGTGACCTCCCAGAACTGATCGGTGATTTGGCCACCCGCGTAGGTGGGATGCAGCTCGTCCTGCCGCATCGGCGTGTCGCCGTTGCGCCGATACGTAGGGAGACGTCTCACCATGACCAAGCGTACCGTTTTCGCGGCGGCCGCCGCGATCTTCGCCGCCGGCTCCTTCTGCCACCGCCGCGTACGCCGACGGCGTGAAGTGCAGCGGCGTCAATTCGTGCAAGGGCCAGAGCGCCTGCAAGATGGGCTCGTCGTCCTGCAAGGGCCAGAACGCCTGCAAGGGCCAGGGCTGGACCGAGACCACCGGACGTGATCAGCTGCACCGGCGCAGGGCGGCAAGGTCCTCTAGGCTTCCGCCAAGCCGTCAAACAGTTCGGGCGCCGCGATGTGCCTCGCGGCGCCCGATCGCTTTGGTCTTGCGATTCCCGAACTACTTGGTCGGGCAGGGAACGCCAGACGTACTTCTGCTCCGCCGCCGAATAGGCGACCGGGCCGCAGGGCTTGCCGTCCGAGGTCTGCTTGGCCGGCGCATTGCAGGGAATGCCGACGTATTTCTGCTCAGCGGCCGAATAGGCGACCCGAGCCGCAGGGCTTGCCGTCCGAGGTCTGCGTCGGCGCTGCATTGCAGGGAATGCCGACATATTTCTGCTCAGCGGCCGAATAGGCGACCGGGCCGCAGGGCTTGCCGTCCGAGGTCATCTGCTGTGCTGCGGCGCTGCCGGCGCTGCCGGTGGCGTCTGGGCGGTCGCTGACGTGATCGCGAACGAGGCGCCGAACAATGCGGCCGCCGCCAACGCTGACAAAGAGAGCATGCGCATCATGATTTTATCCCCTTTTAGTGAAACTCCCAGCTGAGCTTGCAGCTGCCTGCCCGCCCGTGGCGGGATGCTAGACGTACTTTCCGGAGCAGTTCAAGGATGAACGGAACGGAGTCGAACCGACGAGCGGGGATTCTTTTCATCCAGATGCCGCCCATTGCAATTTGCATACGTCGCGCGTCGCGCTGTGTGGGAAGACTACAGCCCACAAGCCAGAGGCCAAATCGCTGCCAGGGAGCGATCTCTTCACATCGCACCTTTGATGAATTTTGCACTTGTATGAGTTTTGATGCTCGCGGCTTCTCATTCCGCATGTGCGATGACAAAAAAGGCTGAATAATCAACGCATTAGCAGTGCATTTGCGGTCCGCGTGAGAGTCCCGTCCGCGTCTTTTGTGACGGGACGACAGAGCGGCGGCTCGAGAAATCGCGGACGTTCGGGCTTTCGAAAAGGTAGAATCGACCGCATGTGCGCCGCCGAGATCGGCTTCGGGCTGGGACTGAGGCCCGAGCATTACGAGGAGATCGCCGCCAGCCCCGGCAGGGTGAGCTGGTTCGAGGCGCTGTCGGAGAACTACATGGTGCCGGGCGGCGGTCCGCTGCACTGGCTCGACCGCATCCGCCGCGACTATCCGATGGCGCTGCATGGCGTGTCGCTGTCGATCGGCTCGATCGATCCGCTCGACCGGAGCTACCTCGACGACCTCGAAGGCGCTGGTCGGCCGCGTGCAGCCGCTGTGGGTCTCCGACCATCTCTGCTTCACCGGCCTGCGCGGGCAGAACATGCACGACCTGCTGCCGCTGCCCTACACCGAGGAGGCGCTGGACCACGTCGCCGAGCGCGTGATGGCGGTGCAGGACCATCTCGGCCGGACGGCTGGTGCTGGAGAACGTGTCGAGCTACGTCACCTACGCCGCCTCCGAGCTCACCGAATGGGAGTTCATCGCCGAGCTCGCCCGGCGCGCCGACTGCGAGATCCTGCTCGACGTCAACAACGTCTATGTCAGCGCCTTCAACCACGAATTCGACGCGCTCGCGTTCCTGCGCGGCATGCCGCGCGAGCGCGTGCGCCAGTTCCACCTCGCCGGCCACACCCACAAGGGCAGCCACATCATCGACACCCACGACCATCCGATCGTGCCCGACGTCTGGGCGCTCTATGCCGAGGCGCGTAAAACTCTTCCCCGGCGTGCCGACCATGATCGAGCGCGACGCCGACATCCCGCCCTACGCCGAGCTGCTGGCCGAGCTCGACGTCGCGCGGCGCATCGCCGCCGGCGTCGTCGCGCCAGGCCGCCTGAGGATCGAGCGATGAGCGCCAACGCCGGCTCCAATGTCGGTTCCCTGGGCGACCTGCAGCGCGCCTTCCAGGATTACCTGCTGGCGAGCAGCGATGTCGTTCCAGGCGGCGGTGCGCGACACGCAGAAGGCCGACCGCATCACGCTGCTCGACGTCTATCGCGACGGCTATGCGCTGCGCCTGATCGAGGTCCTGACCACCGACTATCCCGGCCTGATGGCGATGGCCGGGCCGGCCGATTTCGACCACATGGCGCGCGCCTATATCGCCGCCCACCCGTCGCGCCATCCGTCGGTGCGCTGGTTCGGCAAGGACGTGGCGGATTTCCTGAGCCGCACGCCGCCCTACAGCCGCACGCCGGCGGCGGCGGAGATGGCGCGCTTCGAATGGGCGCTGGGCGAGGCCTTCGACTTCGCCCGACGTGACGCCCGTCGCGGCCGACGCGCTGATGGCGCTGCCGCCCGAGGCGTGGGAGACGCTCGCCTTCACCGCCCTGCCCTCGCTGCGGCGGCTCGACGCTTGCCTTCGACGTGCCGCAGGCCTGGCAGCGCCGCGAGGAGGTCGAGCCGGGCAATCTCGAGGTCGAGCGCGCGGCCCGGCCCGTGCGCTGGGCGATCTGGCGGCCCGAGCTCATCTCCAACTTCCGCTCGCTCGAGGACAGACGATGCCGCGCTTGCTCGACGCGCTGGTCGAGGGCCGGCCCTTCCCCGAAGCTGTGCGAAGCTGTCGCGCCCTTCACCGGCGAGGAGCAGGCCCCCGCCCGCACCGCCGGCCTGTTACGCGCCTGGGTCGAAGGCGGCCTGATCGCGGGGTTCAGGCACTAGGCCCTGCTGAGTCATCCCGAGGGCGAAGCCCGAGGACCTTTCGGTCCCACGAGCTGCCGCTACGCCTCGGGATGACACGACCGTTGACCGCCCCTAAGGTCCCGCCGCGCGCCCGCTTGATGGAATGGTAGACATACGGGACTTAAAATCTCGAGGCCCGAGAGGGCCGTGCTGGTTCGAGTCCAGCAGCGGGCACCACCACCTCATCGACAGAAGCGCCGCGTCCTCACTCAGCCGGCTTGGCGGCAGGATCGCCGTGACCGTGCATCCGCGACGCCTCGCCCGGCAGCGGCGCCAGGCCGGCATACTGAGCAAGCCAGCAGGATGACGGCGATGCCGAGATAGCTGATAACCATCGACGGCGTGCGGCCGATGCCGAGCGCCTCGGCATGGATCAGGCCGGAAGAAGGTGAACACCGCGCCGGCGAAGGCGAAGGCCGCCGCCTTCACGAAGTCGCTCGATGATGAACACGGTGATCGCCGCCGAGCACGATGCCGGCCAGGATGGCGCCGCCGCCCAGGATCTCCAGGCCCTGATAGAGCACGCCGGTCTGGCCGAGCTTGTCGAAGCCCACGCGCGGCCGCGATGGTGCCGGCGGCGCCGAGCGCGCTGTCGATCTGCAGTCTTGCCCCAGGCCGCGATCTGCGGCACCAGCGCCAGCACGATCGCCGGCGCGTGGCGCTTCGGCGTCTCCTGGAACGCCTGCGCGCCGATCAGCATGCCGATGTAGAGCAGGATCGGCGAGATCGCGACGACCGGGATCAGCGCCATCATCAGCGCGATGACGCCGAACCACGCCAGCACGATCACCATGCACGCCGGTGGCCGCCGAATAGCCGATGCGGCCGCCCATCGCCTTCCAGCCGGGATGGCCGATGTAGACCGCGTTGATGAACGGGTTGCCCATCAGGCAGCCGATCAGGCTGACGACGCCGTCGGCGGTCAGCACGCGGGTCGTCGGGAAGCGAGTCGCCGCGCGGCCGCGGCGCTCTCGACGTTGTCCATCGCCTCGACGAGGTCGTAGATGCCGAACGGGATCGCCGTCACCAGGATGATGCCGATGAACTGGAAGCCGCCGAAGACGTGGCCGACCGCCGGCATGGGATAGGAGAAGCCGAAGCTCGCGACACGCGCGGCCTTCAGCCCTCCGGCGGTCAGGCCGCCATAGTTGAAGCCGAACAGCGGTCGAGCCCCAGGCGATGACGGCGCCGACGATGATGGCCACCAGCCCGCCCGGCATGCCCTTGAAGTAGCGCACGCCGCCGAACCAGCTCGACCATGATGACGGCAAAGCAGACCAGCGCCGATGACCGGCGTCATCACCATCTCGAGCGCCGGACGCATCGAGATGAAGGTGATCGAGATGCCGGCCAGCGAGCCCAGCAGCGCCGCGCGCGGCGTGATCTTGCGGATGTAGGGCGCGATGAAGCCGCCGCCCATCAGCACGAAGCTCTGCACGAACACCCAGGTGAGGCCGGCTTCCCAGGCCTGCACCGGATCGCTCGGTCGTGATCAGCGATCGGCAGCATGATCACGAACACGACGACGAACATGTGCGGCACGCTGATGCCGGACGGCAGGGCGCAGACGTCGCTGCGGCCGGTCTGCTTGGCCAGGCGATAGGCGAGCCAGGCGTAGTACATCGTGCTCAGGCACAGCATCAGGCCGGTGGCGGGCAGGATGCGGCCGAACACCAGCTCGTCCGGCATCTTGAGCACGAAGCGCAGCAGGCCGGTGAGCACCAGCATGTTGACCAGGATGTTGGTGCCGAAGCCGAAGAACGCGTTCCAGTCGCCCGGAACCCACAGCTTGGGCGTCGTGCTCGTCGCGTCGTGACAGCAGCCATGTCGCTCTCCTTCTGGCTTTTATGCAGATCCCGGCGCCGCGCTCAGCCCCGCCGATGGCCGCGACGATATCGGCCGAGGTTCCCCACCCAGCCGAAGATGCCGCCCTGCGCCTTGATCATTTTCAGGCCCATGTCCTGAATTCGGGGAAGTAGGAACCGACGCAATCCTCGGGCACGAAGCAGTCGTAGCCGCGGTCGTTGGCCTCGCGGACCGTGGTGTTGACGCACACTTCGGTGGTGACGCCGGTGACGACGAGCTGGCTGATGCCGCGATGCTGCAGGATCGACTGCGAGGTCGGTGGCGTGGAAGGCGCCCTTGCCGGGCTTGTCGATGACCGGCTCGCCCGGCGCAGGATAGAGCTCGGGAATGATGTCGTGGCCGGCCTCGCCGCGCACCAGGATGCGGCCCATCGGGCCCTTGTCGCCGATCGAGGTCTTGCTGCGGCCGCGCACCTTCTTGGACGGCGGCAGGTCCGACAGGTCCGGGCCGATGGCCCTCGCGGGTGTGCATCGCCAGCAAGGCCGGCGGCGCGCCACGCCGCCAGCAGCGTCGGCGGTTGGGCTCGATCGTGCGGCGCAGCTGCGAGACGTCGTTGCCCAGCATCTCGCCAAAGCCGCCGGGCTCGAGGAAGTCGCGCTGCATGTCGATGATGAGCAGGGCGCATTCGGCCGGCCGCAGTTCGAACGGATAGGCTCGGCCGGGACGGTCGAAGACTTCGCCTGCACTGCAACCTCCCCGCAGAGCCACGTCGGGCGAACCGGCGTGGCCACGGCACGATCTTCAAAACCGCACCGGACAATCACCTGGCGCCAATCCCCTGCACCGACGTGCGGCCCCGGTCGAGCAGCCGGCAAGAGGCCTTCGCACCGCAGCGCCAACGGGCTGAAATGACGCCGCACCCGCTTGGCGGTTGCCCGGACAAGAAATAGCAGCTTCCGGCAGGAGAGCCACCATGACCAGCTTTGTTGCGCTGTGTCCGCGACGGCCGGTTTCGCGGATTCTTTGCCGTCCGACACGAACAAGTTCGTGATGATGGTCGATCCTCTGGCGGACAAGACGCCCTTCATTTCGGTGGTGGAAATCTTCGAGGTCGGCGGAAAAACCCCGCGCCACGCGCACCAGGCCGCGCACGAGATGCTCTACGTCCTGAGCGGCCGCGGGCGCGCCTCCTGCGGCGGCAAGACCTACGATGTCGACGAAAGGCGATACGCTGGTGCTGCCGCCCGGCACCGAGCATGTGGTCGAGAATACCGGGCCCGACAGGCTCTATTGCCTCACCGTGATGGTGCCCAACGAAGGCTTTCGCCGAGATGATCCGCGCCGGGTCGACCCAGTCACCGACGAAGCCGACAAGGCGGTGATCACCGAGGCGTAGAGACGCCCTGATGGTCTTCGGCAAGATCGCGGAGCAGTTCCTGTCGGCTGCGTCCTGACCGGGATCGAAAACTCGCAGTGGGTGACGACCTCTGCCATAGCGATCGCCGAGCTTGCGGGCGATCGTCGTCGTAGGTGCCGACGGTCACGAAGGTGTGGAGGATGTCGTCGGTGATGTGCCGGGGCATCTCCTCCCAGCGCTGCGCGCGCGACAGGAGCTTCAGCTCGTCGGCCAGGTCGCCCAGACCGTGATGGTCGAAGGCGGCGCGGTATTGCGGCGTCGAGGCGTAGAAGGAGACGCGGGCGCGCACGTCGCGGATCTTGGGTAACGAGCTCTTCCTCGGTGGCGGCGGTCGGCGACCAGCGGCTTCATGCAGACCTGGAAGTCGCTCGAGCGAGCGGCCGGCCTTGGCCGCGCCGGCGCGCACCGCCGGGAGCATCACCTGCTCGATGTAGGACGGCGTGCAGACGGGATGGGCGCGCAGGCCGTCGGCGACCTCGCCGACGATCTGGCTCATCAGCGGATTGACCGCGGCGAGCTGGATCGGAATGCGCGGATGCTCGATGGGGCCGGGATTGAACAGCGGCACCGTGAGATTGATGTTGTAGTGCGGTCCCTTGACGTCGAGCTTGGTGCCGTTCTGCCAGCAGTCCCAGACGGCGCGCACCGCGCGCGACATATTCGCGGATCCACGGACCGGCCGGCGACCACGGCATGCCGAAGCGGCGCTCGATATGCGCCTTGACCTGCGTGCCGAGCCCCAGCGTGAAGCGGCCGCGCCGACAGCTTCTGCAGCGTCCAGGCGCTCATGGCCGTGACGGTCGGGCTGCGCGGGAAGGCGATGGCGACCGAGGTGGCGAGCTTCAGCCTGCTGGTCGCCTCGGCGGCGAGCGCCATGATGATGAAGGGATCGTCCTTGGTCTCCTCGACGACCATGCCGTCGTAGCCGATCTCCTCGAGCAGCCGCGCGTTGCGGCCGATGCTCGCGAGGTCGAGCGGCACCTCGGGCGCGCGCAGACCGGGATCGACCTTGCCGAGCGGCAGGAGAGTTTCGTAGGAGCATAGTGTTCACGCAGGAGTAGACACGCAGCGAGCGCGGGAGGACAACGGACATGAAGGATCTGCGCCGGCACGGATTGCCGTGATCACCGGCGGCGGCATCGCGGCATGGGCCGCGAGCTGGCCCGCCAGCTCGTGGCCGAAGGCTGCAACGTCGCCATGTGCGACGTCTCGGCATCGGCGATGGCCGAGACCAAGCGGCTGTGCGAGGTCGACCGCCTGCCGCAGGGCCTGCGCATCACCACGCATGTCGCCGACGTCTCCGGACGAAGACCAGGTGAAGCGCTTCGCCGACGAGGTCGCCGAGCAGCAGGACACCGACAAGATCCATCTGCTGTTCAACAACGCCGGCATCGGCGGCGGCGGCAGCATGATCGTGCACGACCGCGACGAATGGGAGCGCACCTTCAACGTCTGCTGGTTCGGCGTCTACTACTGCACGCGCGCCTTCCTGCCGATGCTGCTCGAAGGCCGACCGCGGCCACATCGTCAACACCTCGAGCGTCAACGGCTTCTGGGCCTCGGTCGGCCCGCAGCGTGCCGCACACCGCCTACAGCGCCGCCAAGTTCGCGGTGAAGGGTTTCAGCGAGGCGCTGCAGACCGACCTGCGCATGAACGCGCCGCACATCAAGTGCTCGGTCGTCATGCCGGGCCATATCGGCACCTCGATCGTCGTCAACTCGCGCAAGGTCCAGAGCGGCAACGACTCGGACACCATGAACGCCAAGGAGATCGCCCAGATGCGGGCCGCGGTCGCCTCGATGGGCATCGACGTCTCCAAGCTGTCCGACGACGACATCGCCAAGCTGGCCGCGCGAACGGGCGCGGCGCTTCGTCGAGGAGGCGCCGACCAGCGCCGCCGCAGGCGGCCACGATCATCCTCGACGGCGTCAAGGCCGACCGCTGGCGCATCCTGGTCGGCAGCCGACGCCGAAGCGCATCGACCAGCAGGTGCGCGAGGCGCCCGAGCGCGCCTACGACCTCGATTTCTTCCAGAGCTTCGCCCGGGAAGTCGGCTGGAAAGTCGGCACCTGAACTCCGGCCAGGCTGGGAACCGCCGGCTCGCCCGCTCGTTCTCCTATATCGGGAAAGGAGTGGCGCCATGCACAGGAGTATCCGGCAGACGCACGCTGATGCAGCTGGGAGCGGCTTCGGGCCTCGTTCGTGACGGCGGGACTGGCCTTGCCGGTCCACGCCCGCGAGACCAAGAAAACCGGCGCCGAGGAAACGATGTTCCCGCCCGAAGCAGCCTGATGCGCGGCCACGCCATTCTCGCCCGCGTGCTGCTGGTCTACGAAGCTGGCCTGCGCCGCGATGGGCCAGGGCGAGGACATCGACCCGGCGCGTGTTCGACCAGGCGGCGCGAGATCTCGCGTGGCTTCATCCACGACCATCAGGAGAAGATGGAGGAGGAGCTGGTCTTCACCCGCTTCAAGACGGCCGGCCGCATGGTCGAGCTGGTGGGCGTGCTGGCCAACCAGCACGCCGCCGGCCGCAAGCTCACCGAGCAGCATCCTCGCCGCCGCCCCGCAGGCGCGCAACACGCGAACCGCGCGAGGCGATGGGCCGCGACGTCCAGGCGCTGATCGCCATGTATCGCCCGCACATGGCGCGCGAGGCGACCGACGTCTTTCCCGACCCTGCGCCACCTCGTGACCGCCGACGAATATGCCGAGATCGGCGACGAGATGGACAAGCGCGAGCGCCAGGCCTTCGGCGCCGACGGCTTCGAGAAGGCCGCCAAGACAGGTGGCCGAGGTCGAGAAGGTGATCGGCATCCAGGACATCGGCGTGTTCACGCCGAAGAGCTGACCCTCCGCCCCAGTTCGGGGCACCTCTCTTGTGAAGGGGGAGGCATGAGAGATAAGATCGCGTGTCCTTCTTCCTTCCTCTTCATGAGTGAAGGTGGCGCGAAGACGCGCCGGATGGGGGTCACTCCCCTGTAGTGGCACGACACCCAGTGCCCGGGCTTGCTTTCGCGCAGCTCGGGCACGCGCTTGCGCGCAGTCGGGCCGGGCGATCGGGCAGCGGGTGTGGAAGTGGCAGCCCGGAGGGCGGGCGGATCGGGTTGGGCACGTCGCCCTGCAGCATGATGCGCTTGCGCTTCACCGTCGGGTCGGGGATCGGCACGGCCGACAGCAGCGCCTCGGTGTAGGGATGCAGCGGGTTGTCGTAGAGGTCGCGCGCCGGCGCGATCTCGACCACGCGGCCGAGATACATCACCGCCACGCGCGTCGAGATGTGCTCGACCACGCGAAAGGTCGTGGGCGATGAAGAGGTAGGTGAGGCCGAACTCGCTCCTGCAGGTCCTCGAGGAGGTTGATGACCTGCGCCTGGATCGAGACGTCGAGCGCCGACACCGGCTCGTCGCAGACGATCAGCTTGGGCTCGACGGCGAGCGCGCGGGCGATGCCGATGCGCTGGCGCTGGCCGCCCGAGAACTCGTGCGGGAAGCGGCGCATGTGGTCGGGCTGCAGGCCGACCGTCTCGAGCAGCTGCACCGACGCGCTCCTCGAGCTCGCGCCGCGGCTCGGCGAGCTTGTGGATGATGCAGCGCCTCGCCGACGATCGCCCCCACGGTGCAGCCGCGGATTGAGCGAGGCGTAGGGATCCTGGAAGATGATCTGCATGTCGCGGCGCAGCGCGCGCAGGTCGTCGCCGCCCATCCGCGTGACGTCGGCGCCCTTGAACCAGATCTCGCCCGAGCTGGGCTCGATCAGCCGCAGGATGCAGCGGCCGGTCGTCGACTTGCCGCAGCCCGATTCGCCCACCAGGCCCAGCGTCTCGCCCGCGCCGATGTCGAAGCTGACGCCGTCGACGGCATGCACACGGTCGACCTCGCGCGAGAAGATGCCGCCCTTGACCGCGAAGTGCTTGCGCAGGTCGCGGACCGCAGCAGCGGCGCGATCCTGGCGCCGCTCACAGCACGCACCGCACGCGATGGCCGGGCGCCACCTCCGTGAGCGGCGGCATCGCCGGCGTGCAGATCTCCACTGGCGATACTTGCAGCGCGGCAGCGAAGCGGCAGCCCGGCGGCGGATCGAGCAGGCTCGGCACCGTGCCGGAGATCGCCTCGAGCCGCTGCCTTGTGCGGCGCGGCGCGGTCGATGCGCGGGATCGAGCGGATCAGGCCCTGCGTGTAGGGGTGCCGCGGATCGCCGAACAGCGCCTCGACCGGCGCCTCCTCGACCACCTTGCCGGCATACATCACCGACGACGCGCTGCGCAGGTCTCGGCGACCACGCCCATGGCGTGGGTGATCAGCATGATCGCCATGCCGAAGCCGCTGCCTTCATCTCCTGCATCAGCTCGAGGATCTGCGCCTGGATGGTGACGTCGAGCGCCGTCGTCGGCTCGTCGGCGATCAGCAGCTCGGGCTTGCAGGCGCAGCGCCATGGCGATCATCACGCGCTGGCGCATGCCGCCGGAGAACTGGTGCGGATAGTCGTGCACGCGCCGCTGCGGGTTGGGAATGCTGACCAGCGCGCAGCATCTCGACGGCGCCCGGCCATCGCCTGCGCTGGCCGAGCCTCTCGTGCAGGCGCAACGACCTCGGCGATCTGCTCGCCGACGCGTGTAGACCGGGTTGAGCGAGGTCATCGGCTCCTGGAAGATGATGGCGATCTCGCTGGCGCGGATCTTGTCGCATCTCGTCGCTGCTCGAGCGGCATCAGGTCGCGCCCTGCCACAGGATCTGGCCGGCCTCGAAGCGGCCCGGCGGCATGTCGATCAGCTTCAGCACCGAGCGCGCGGTCACGGTCTTGCCGCAGCCCGATCTCGCCCGACCACGCCGCACCGTCTCGCCGCGCTCGATCGTGCAGGTCGACGCCGTCGACCGCGCGGAGCCATGCCGTCGTCGGTCTTGAACCAGGTTTTCAGGCCGCGGATGTCCAACAAGGTTTCGGCACGCTACGCTGCCTCTACAGCACGCGGCGCGGATCGAGCGCGTCGCGCAGCCCGTCGCCGACGAAGTTGATGCGTCAGCACCGGCGAGGAAGATCGCCGTCCCCGGGAACAGCGCCCAGTGCGGCGCGATGTCGAGGTATTCCTTGGCGTCGTACAGGATGCGGCCCCAGGTCGGGATGTCGGGCGGGAAGCCGAGGCCGAGGAACGACAGGGTCGACTCGGCGATGATCGCCGCGGCCACGTCGATCGTGCCGGCGACGATCACCGGCCCGAGCGCGTTGGGCAGGATGTGCCGCACGACCTGGCGCGGCACCGGACGCGCCGAGCGCGCGCGGCCGCCTCGACGAACTCCTTCTCGCGCAGCGACAGGAACTGCGCCCGCACCAGCCGCGCCACCGGCATCCAGCGCAAGCCGCCGATCACCAGCACGATCAGGATGAAGACGCCGACCTCGGCGCCGAACGCCGCCTTCAGCGTGTCGCGGAACAGGTAGATCAGGAGCAGCAGCAGCGGCAGCTGCGGCAGCGACAGGAACAGGTCGGTCGAGCCACATCAGCGCGGCGTCGACCGCGCCGCGCGAAATGCCGGCGATGGCGCCGATCAGTCACGCCGACGAGCAGCGCCATCAGCATCGCCGCCAGGCCCGACGGCGAGCGAGATGCGGCCGCCGTAGAGCATGCGCGCGAGGATGTCCTGGCCGAGGTCGTCGGTGCCGAACGGATGGGCGCATGGTCGGCGCCTGCAGCCGGGCGCTGAAGTCGATGTCGTTGATCGCGACCTTCCAGACCAGCGGCCCGATCAGCGACCAGCAGCACCATCGCGACGAGCAGCACGATCAGCGCCGGCGCACGGCCAGCTCGATGGCGGCGGAAGCGCCGCCACGCCTCGCGCCGGCGAGCGAGCGCGTTGCGCGGCGGCGCCGGCGCCGGCGACCGCGCGGCGGGCGCTCAGCGGTAGCTGATGCGGGGTCGAGCCAGCCATAGAGCGATGTCGGCGATCAGGTTGAAGAGGATGACGAGGCAGGAGAACACGAAGGTCACGCGCCATCACCACCGGCGTGTCGTTGCGCAGGATCGCGTCGATCAGCAGCGAGCCGATGCCGGGCACGCGGAAGATCTGCTCGGTGACGATGGCGCCGCCGAACACCTGCGGCATGCGTGCAGCGCCACCAGGGTGACGACCGGGATCAGCGCGTTGCGCACCACGTGCTTCATGATCACCGCGCGCTCGCGCAGGCCCTTGCTGCGCGCCGTCGTCACGTAGTCGAGGCGGATCGACGTCGAGCACCGCCGAGCGGACGTAGCGCGTCCAGCTCGCGCCCTGGAACAGGCCGAGCACCAGTCACCGGCATGATCGACTGCTTGATGTGCTCCCACCACCAGTGCCAGCCGGTGGCGGAGATGTCGGCGCGGAACGACGAACGGCAGCCAGTCGAGCTTGATCGAGAACAGCAGGATCAGCAGCAGGCCGGTGAAGAAGGTCGGCAGCGAGAAGCCGATCGAAGGCGAGCGTGCTGGCGATCCGGTCGAACCAGGAATACGGCCGGCGCCGCCGAGCAGATGCCGACCGGCAGGGCGATCAGCAGCGCCAGCACCTGCGAGGCGCCGATCACCGCCAGCGTCACCGGCAGCCGCGCTGCAGGATCAGCTTGTCGACGTCGACCCGGCTGATGAAGGAGAAGCCCCAGTCGCCCTGCAGCATCGCGACGAGCCAGCGGAAATAGCGCTGCCAGACCGGGTCGTCGAGGCCGAACTGGCGCGCGCAGGTTGGCCTGCACCTCGGGCGGGACGTTCGGGTTCAGCGCCATTTCCGAGAACGGATCGCCCGGCGCGAGCGCGAGCACGCGTGAACAGCACGACGCTGATGCCGAGCAGGCTCGGCAGGGCGATCAGCAACCGCCGCAGGAGGTAGCGTCCCACGGCAGCGACTCAGCCGGAGCGCGGTCAGCCGGGCGACGACTTCGCGGTACCAGTTCGTGCAGCGCCGAGAAGTCGAGGTCCCAGCCCGAGAGCGTGGTCACGAGCTTCAGGTTGCCGCCGCGCACGCGCGGCCGGCTGATCAGCGGGATGACGATGAAGTCGTTGACCACCATGTCGTTCATCTTGATGTACATCGCGGCCCGCTTCACCGGATCGAGCTCGGCCGACGCCGCCGCGTTGCCAGCTTGTCGTACTCCGGGTTGACGTAGCGGCAGATGTTGCGGCCCTGACCACTTGTTCGCCTTCTGCGACGACCTCGTCCGACTTGAACTGGTCCATGAAGCGCTCGGCGTCGGGCGCGGTCATGGTCGTCGTGTACATCTGCATGTCGGCCCAGAACTTGCCGTAGGTGTCGGGGTTGGCGACGTCCGACGAGAAGAACACCGACGCCGTCACCGACTTCAGCTCCGAGGTCGATGCCGGCCTTCTGCGCCGCCTGCTTGACGATCGCCTGCTCCTTCTGGCGCGTGCCGTTGATCGACGTCTGGTAGACGAACTTCATCTTCTTGCCGCCCTTCTCGCGGATGCCGTCGGCGCCCTTCTTCCAGCCGGCGGCCTCGAGGCAGCGGCGTTCGCCTTGTCGACGTTGAACTCCCACTTCGTGTTCGGCGAGCTGGAAGCGCGGCGGGTTGTTCATGAAGTTGCGCGGTCGCGATGCCGGTGCGGCCGTAGATGAACTCCTGCATGCTCTTCTTGTCGCAGAGCAGCGCCATCGCCTCGCGCACCTTCGGGTCGCTGAACGCGAAGTGCTTGCTCTTGACGCTGCCGCGCTCGCCGTCGACCTCGTTCCACGGGTCGGTGATGTTGACCTGGATGAACTCGATGTCGCCGCCCGGCACGATGTGCGCCTTGCCCTTGCCGCCGGCCTCCATGCGCTTCAGCACCTCGTCCTCGACCTGCAGGTTCCAGGCGTAGTCGTACTCGCCGGTCTGCAGCACGGCGCGCGCCGCCGAGGTCGCGTCGCCGCCGCCCTTCATCTCGATCGTGTCGAAGTAGGGCCGGTTCGGCATGTGGTAGTTCTTGTTGATCGCGCCGAGGACGATGTCGCCCGGCTTGAAATCGACGAACGTGTACGGGCCGGTGCCGACCGGCTTCAGGTTGGTCGGCGCGTCGCGCGACTTGGCGCCGGCGTACGGGCCGAACAGGTGCTTCGGGATGATCATCCCCTCGGCGGCGACGAAGGCGGTGGCCCAGAACGGCGTCGGCTTCTGGAACGAGACCAGGATCGTGTAGTCGTCGACCTTGGTGACCGTCGACGTCCTTGTAGACGCGCGATCGTCACGCAGGCGGTCGCCGGGTCGCGCGCGTACTCCCAGGTGAAGACGCACGTCGTCGGCGGTGAACGGCTTGCCGTCGTGCCAGGTCACGCCCTTCTTCAGGCGCCAGCGCACGACCTTGCCGCCCTCGAGCACGCCGCCGTTCTGCGACGCGTCGGGATCTCGGCGGCGAGGATCGGCACCAGGTTGCCGTCGTTGTCCCAGACCGGCGAGCGGCTCGTAGAAGACGCGCGAGCCTTCCTGGTCCTTGGTGCCGTTGGCGAAGTGCGGCTGCAGCAGCGTCGGCGCCCTGCCACCACAGCGTCTTCAGCGCGCCGCCGCCGCCGCGCTTGGTCGGCTTGTAGACGCGGCGCCGGCTGGGCGATTGTGCGACGCCGGCGTGCATCAGCAGCATCGAGGCCATCGGCGCGGTCAGGCCGAGGCCGACCATCTGCTGGATGAAGCTGCGCCGCGGCAGCTCGCCGGTGCGCACGTCTTCGATCAAGGCATGAATTTCGCGCTCTTGCATCTCGATTCTCCAGGATCCACAGCGAACCGAATCCGGCGCTTGGCGGTCGCTATCCGCCGTGCGCCACGCGCCGCATTCGGGTCCACCCTCAGCACCGGGGTGTTGATTGATACTCGGGCCCTATGCAAGATGCGGACCCTTTTGGTCGTCCACGGGCCGCGCCACCCCGAGCAGCCCGCTGGTGCTCGATTCGCCGCATTCGGGCCGCGTGCGGCCGCGCCCGACTTCGACACCGATCGCTCAGACGACGCGCGCGCTGCGCGTCGGCCGAAGACAGCTTCGTCGACGACCTGTATCTGCCAGCCACCCAGCGCGGCGTTGCGCTGCTGGCGGCGCAGTGGTCCGCGCGTCTACCTGACGTCAACCGCCATCGCCGGCGACATCGACCCCGAGTTGCTCGATGCGCCGTGGCCCGGCCCCATTGCGGCCAGCGGCAAAGGCGCAGCGACCGGGCAAGGCGCTGCTATGGCGCACGCTCGACGATGGTCGGCCGGTGTACGCCCGCCGGCTGACACCGGCCGAGGTGCGCGCCGCATTCGAACGCTGCCACGTGCCGTACCACCAGACCCTGCGTGACCTGCTGGGCAGCCGCGCACCGCACGCTTCGGCCACGTGGTGCACATCAACTGTCACTCGATGAACGCGGTGGCCCGGCTCACTGGGCGAAGGCGGCGCCGGCGTCAGCGCGCCGACTTCGTGCTCGGCGACCGCGATGGCACCACCTGCGACCCGCATTGCACCGCAATTCGTGCGCGGCTAAGACTCGCAGCAATGGGCTACGACGTCGAAAGTCAACGAAACCCTTTCAAAGGCGTGGCGTTGGTGCAGGCCTACTCCGAACCCGGCCTCCGGGCCGGCACAGCCTGCAGATCGAGATCAACAAGCGGCTCTACATGGACGAGGGCACGGGACAGCGGCACGAGGGCTTTGACACGCTTCAGCAGAACCTGATGCGGCTGGTGAACGCGTTGCTGGATCGCGCCTGCCGCACAGACGCCGCGCGGCGCTACACTGGCTTAGCGTGTCGCCGCGGCGACGGCTCGCGAGTGGCGCATCAGCTCGCGCACGCCATGAAGTCCATGGTGCGAGGTGTTCGCTGTGCTCTGACCCGGTTAGCCAGCTCGCCCAGGCGTGCGCTGCGGATGCGCACGATGTCGCCCACATGGTGGGTGAAGCCGCTGCCCGGGCGCCGCGATCCTGCGTCGGCGCGAACAGCGTGCCGCAGAAACAGCATCGAAGCCGTCGGGGTACTGGTGCTCGCCGGTGGTCTGCGCGACGAGGTCGAGCGGGTCGCGGCTGATCTCGCGCATCGAGCTCGCGCCCTCGAGCGCGAACGCCGTCGCTGCCGGTCGACGGTGAGCGTGAGGTCGGCGCGCGCACGTCGTCGATGCGTGAAGTCGTCGTCGAACAGCCGGATGAACGGGCCGATGCGCGCAGGAGCCGTTGTTGTCCTTGGCTCTTGCCGAGCAGCAGCGCGCTGCGGCCCTCGAAGTCGCGCAGGTTGACGTCGTTGCCGAGCGTCGCGCCGACGATCTCGCGCGCGGCTGTTGACCGCCAGCACGATCTCGGGCTCGGGATTGTTCCAGGCCGAGTCGCGTGCAGGCCGATCGTCGCACGCCGGTGCCGACGCGCCGACAACGGCTGGCGCCTTGGTGAACACCTCGGCGTCGGGGCCGATGCCCACCTCGAGGTACTGCGACCAAGCCACGCGACTGCAATCAGCAGGTTCTTCAGCTCGCCGCCTGCGCGAGCCCGGCCGTCACTTCGGCAGGTTGGTGCCGATCGCGGCGTTGCACCGTCGGCGCCGCACGCTGGTCGGCACGCGACGGGTCGCCCTTGGCCTGCTCCTCGATCACGCGCTCGAGCAGGCTGGTCGACGAAGGTCACGCCAGCGGCCTTGATCGCCTGCAGGTCGCATCGGCGCCAGCAGATGCGGCACGGCGGGGTCGCGCTGCGCGCGGCCGGTGTTGCGCGCAGGATGTCGGGCCAAGATCCACCGAGGCGGTGGCCCTGAGTGGCTTGACCGCACGCGCCGGATCGGCTTCGTCGAGCAAATCGCTCACCGTCGTGAAGCGCTCGGACAGGTCGAACACGCCCTGCTCGCGCACCGCCACCACCGCCGGGCTGGCGTGAGCACCGGGCAGCCAGCAGCGACCGATCAGCGTGCCGGCAGTGCCGTCGTCGGGCGAGGCAGCTCGCAGGGTTGAGTTCGATGTCGGCTCCATGCGTCGCTCCAGGAGGACGCGAATCGCTACGGGGCTGCGCTCGGCGTGTGGCCCGAAGCCCGCCAGCAATTGCTCGAGCCGCCGCCAAAGGGTGGGCTCGAACTGGGCCCTGAAGAAGCCGAAGTGGCCGATGCGCTGAGCGCCCACATCGGCAGGCGCGATGCGCTGCAGCTGGCGCGGCGCGTTCTCGTAGCAGTCGATCAGCACGCGGGTGCCGCGCTCAGTCATCAACTCGTCGTCGGTGATCGACAGCGCCACCACCGGAAAGCGCGCGGCGGCGAAGCGTTGCCGCACCGCTTCGCCTTCGGCACCGACGTGGTAGCGCGGGTGCAGGCACCAGCGCGCGCCACTGCATCACCACGCCGCGCGGCGGGTCACCCACCGTGCCGATGCGCTTGCCCGGGAAGTAGCCGGCGATCGCCACCGCCACCGGCACCAGCACGTGCCAGAAGTACAGCACGATGCGCTTCAACTGCGGCGCGTTGTCGCGCCAGTAGCCGCTGCCCGCAGCCACCGACACCAGGCCGGCGATGCGGTCGCGGTGGCGCAGCAAGCCAGGCAGTTGCGCGCCCAGGCTGTGGCCGACCACGAACAGCGGCGCCTCGGGATGACGCGCCATCAGCGCGTCGATGGCGGCGTCGATGTCGCGCGACCAGTCGAACAGATCGGCGCGAAAGCCGCGCAGCGCGTGCGCCCGCGGGCAGCGACTCGCCCATGCCGCGGTAGTCGAAGCTCAGCGCCGCATAACCGCGCGCGGCGAGCCACTGCGCGAACTCGGCGTAGTAGTCCTGCTTGACACCCATCGCGCCGCGGCGATCAGCACCACGGCCTTCACGGCGCTTGGGGGCGCGTAGTAGCGGCCGCTGAGCACGACCGTGCCGCCATCGGCGCTGAAGGCGAAGCGTCGCCCCCATCACACGCGCTCGAAGATGCCGGCAGCGCCCTGGCCGGTGCCGACGCACATCGTGACCATGCCGTACTTCAGCTTGTGGCGGCGCAGCGCATGCACGACTGTGGCCGAGCGGATGGCGCCGGTGGCGCCCAGCGGATGGCCGAGCGCGATCGCGCCGCCCATCGGGTTGACCTTGGCCGGATTCAGGCCGACGGTGTTGATCACCGCCAGCGACTGCGCGGCGAAGGCTTCGTTCAGCTCGATCCAGCCGATGTCGTCGAGCTTCAGGCCGGCGCTCGCAGCGCGGCCGGAATCGCCTCGATCGGGCCGATGCCCATGATGTGCGGCGGCACGCCCGCGACTCGCGAAGCTGACGAAGCGCGCCAGCGGCTTCAGGTCGAACTGCTTGACGGCCTTCTCGCTGGCCAGGATCAGCGCAGCCCGCGCCGTCCGCTGGTCTGCGAGCTGTTGCCAGCGGTGACGCTGCCCTTGGCGGCGAACACCGGCTTCAGCTTGGCCAGCGCCTTCGAGCGAGGTGTCGGCGCGCGCGCCTTCGTCGAGGCTGACGCGTGCGCGTCTTGACGCGATGCATCGCCAGTGGCCGAGGTCGGGCGATGCGCTCGTCGACCTCGATGGTCGTCATCTCGTCGTCGAACTCGCCGGCCTGCTGGCGCCTTGATGCGCCTTCTGGTGCGACGCCAGCGCGAACGCGTCCTGCGCCTCGCGGCTGACCTTCCATTGCGCTGCGACACGTCTCGGCCGTCAGGCCCATGCCGTAGGCGATGCCGATGTTCTCGTCCTTGTCGAAGATCGTGGCGCATTGAACGACGGGCTTGTTGCCGATCATCGGCATCATGCTCATGCTCTCGGCGCCGCCGGCGATCATCACGTCGGCCTCGCCGACGCGGATGCGATCGGCCGCCATCTGCACCGCCGTGAGGCCCGACGCGCAGAAGCGGTTGACCGTGACGCCGCCCACGGTGTGCGGCAAGCCGGCCAGCAGCACGGCCGACGCGCGCCATGTTCAGGCCCTGCTCGCCCTCGGGCATCGCGCAGCCGATGATCGCGTCTTCGATCGCCTTCGGGTCGCAGCGTCGGCACCTGCTTCAGCGCGTTCTGCATCGCCGCGACCAGCAGGTCGTCGGAGCGGGTGTTGCGGAAGCACGCCGCGGCCGCGAGCGGCCGATCGGCGATGCGCGTCGCGGCAACGATGTAGGCGTCTTGCAGTTGCTTGCTCATGTCGTTCTCCGCCTCAGTTCCGAACCGGCTTGCCGGTTTGCAGCATGCCCATGATGCGTTCCTGCGATCTTCGGGTGATCGAGCAAGCGAGCAGAAGTGCTTGCGCTCGAGCGTCATCAGGTATTCCTCGGTCACCAGCGAGCCCGCGTCGACGTCGCCGCCGCACACCACGTCGGCGATCAGGCTGGCGATGTGGAAGTCGTGCTGGCTGATGAAGCCGCCGTCGCGCATGCCGACCAGCTGAGGCCTTGATCGTCGCGATGCCGTTGCGGCCGGCCACCGGGATCAGCGTCTTGTGCGGCGCGCGCCAGCCGCGAATCGGCCATCGCCTTGGCCTGCGCGAGCGCGACGGTCAGCAGCTCGTCCTTGTGCGGCACGATCACGTCGCGCTCGCAGCAGGTAGCCGAGCTTGCGCGGCTCTCGATCGCGCTGGTGCCCACCTTGGCCATCGCGGCGGCAGTGAAGCGGCTCTTTGATGAACGCGAGCAAGTCGCTGCCCGGCGCTGCTGCGGCTTGCTCCGGCAGCGCGGCGCGCGATCGCCGCCAAGCCGCCGCCGCCCGGCACCAGGCCGACGCCGACCTCGACCAGGCCGACGTAGGTCTCCATCGCGCGCGACGCGGCGCGCGCTGTACAGCGCGAGTCTCGCAGCCGCCGCCCAGCGCGATGCCGCGCATCGCAGATACCACCGGCACCTGCGCATAGCGCAGACGCAGCATCAAGTCCTGCAGCTTCTTCACCTCGGGGCTGATGCCCTTGGCGCCGCATCTTCATGAACACCGGCATCAGCGATTCGAGGTTGGCGCCGGCCGAGAACACGTCGTCGGGCGACCAGATCACCGAGGCCCTGGTACTTTTCCTCGGCGATCTCGAGCGCCTCTAGCAGGCCCTCGATCACCGACGGGCTGATCAGGTGCAGCTTGGCGGTGATGCTGGCGATCGCCACCTCGCCGTCGAGCGTCCAGACGCGGATCTCGTCGTTCTTGTAGAGCTTCGGTGCCGCTCTTCAGCGGCGTCTGCGGCGCCGGAGCCGAGCACGCGCCTCGGGGAACGGCTGGCGCTGGTACACCGGCAGCTTGCGAACGCGGCACGTAGCTTCTGCGCTCGGGCTCCACGAACCCTCGGGCGTGTGCACGCCATCGCGGCCATCGATCACCCACGCCGGCAGCGGCGCGTTGGCGAGCGCCTTGCCCGGCGTCGATGTCGTCGGCGATCCACTGCGCCACCTGCTTCCAGCCCGCCTCCTGCCACAGCTCGAACGGGCCCTGCTTCAGGCCGAAGCCCCAGCGCATCGCGAAGTCGACGTCGCGCGCGTTGTCGGCGATCGTCGTCCAGATGCACCGCGCGCGTAGTGGAAGCTGTCGCGCAGGATCGCACCACAGGAACTGCGCCTGCGGGTTGCTCGATTCGCGCAGCAGCTTCAGCCGCTCGGCGCGCGGGCTTCTTCAGCATGCGCTCGACGATCGGATCGGCCTTGCCGCCGACGGGCACGTAGTCGCCCTTCGCGGGTCGAGGCGCAGGATGTCCTTGCCGACCTTCTTGTAGAAGCCAGCGCCGGTCTTCTGGCCGAGCGCCCCTTCTTCGATCAGCGCGGCGAGCACCTTCGGTGTCGCGTAGTGCGGGTAGAACGGGTCGGCCTGCAGGTTGTCCTGCATCGTCTTGATCGACGTGGGCCATCGTGTCGAGGCCCACCACGTCGGCGGTGCGGAACGTGCCCGAGCTGGCGCGGCCGATCTTCTTGCCGGTGAGGTCATCGACCACGTCGACCTGAGGCCGAAGCTTCTCGGCCTCGATGCATCGTCGCCAGCATGCCGGCGATGCCGACGCGGTTGGCGATGAAGTTCGGCGTGTCCTTGGCGCGCACCACGCCCTTGCCCAAGCTCGTGGTGACGAAGGTCTCGAGCTGGTCGAGCACCTCGGGCTTGGTGGTCGGCGTCGGCGATCAGCTCCACCAGCGCCATGTAGCGCGGCGGATTGAAGAAGTGGATGCCGCAGAAGCGCGGCTTGATCTCGGCGGGCAACGCCTCCGACAGCTTGGTGATCGACAGGCCCGACGTGTTGGACGCCACGATCGCGTGCGGCGCCACGTGCGGCCGCGATCTTCGTGTACAGGTCGAGCTTCCAATCCATGCGCTCGGCGATCGCCTCGATCAGCAGGTCGCAGCCCTTCGAGCAGCGCCAGGTGCTCGTCGTAGTTGGCCGGCTTGAATCAGCGCCGGCGTCGTCCGCCACGCCGAGCGGCGCGGGCTTGAGCTTCTTCAGCCCGTCGAGCGCCTTCAGCGACGATCCCGTTCTTCGGGCCTTCCTTGGCCGGCGAGGATCGAACAGCACCACCGGCACTTTGGCGTTGACGCAGATGGGCGGCGATCTGCGCGCCCATCACGCCGGCGCCGAGCACGGCGACCTTGCGCGCATGAAAACGGTTCAATTCACTTCTCCATCAATCTGTTCGCGGCTCGTGGCCGCCGCGCCACGCTCATATGCGCTGCCACACCTGCGTGCGGTAGAACGGCCCGATGTAGCCGCGCATCTGCAGCAGCTTGCCGACGTCGATGCGGCTTCAGTCGCGCCTTGTAGGTCTTGCCGTTGTTGGGATCGAGGATCTCGCCGCCGGACCAGAGCCTCTTTGTCGTCGGCGTCCTGCTTCAGATTGCGCAGGATCACCATGCCGAGCACCGGCTGGTCCTTGCGCTCGTCGGTGCACTTGTCGCAGGTGGAATCCTGCTTGCCAGCCTCGAAGATCTTCTCGATCTTGCCGGTCAGCACACCAGCCGACTCGGTGATGCGCACCAGCGACTTCTCGGTCTTGCCGTCGTCGTCGATGGTCTTCCACACGCCCACCGGCGTGTTCTGCGCCGCAGCCGACAACGATGCCAGCGCCGGGCGCGCCGCACACGATCAATGCTTCATGTCTCGCTCCTGTTGTTGTGGCCGCTTCAGCCGATGCGCGTCAGAACAGCGCCTCGTCCATCGCCATCAGCGGCGCCAGGCCCGCGCGCGCTGCGAATCAGCGCCGCGGTTTCCGGCAGCAACTTTGCGAAATAGAAGCGCGCGGTCGCCAGCTTGGCAGCATAGAACGGGTCGCCGGAGTCTTTCTTCTCGAGGGCAATTTTGGCCATGCGCGCCAGAAGTAGGCGAACGCGAGGTGGCCGACCACGCGCAGATAGTCCACCGCTGCCGGCGCCCACCTCGTCGGCGTTGCCGAACGCCTTCATGCCCAGTTCGGTGGTCAGCTTGGTGACCTTGTCGCCCGAGGTCGGCCAGCGGGTTGACGAACTCCTGCATCGCCTCGACAACGCCTTCGTCCTCGATGAAGGCCTGCACCTTCTTGCCGAACTTCTTCAGCTTCGCGCCGTTGTCGGCGAGCACCTTGCGGCCCAGCAGGTCGAGCGACTGGACCGTGTTGGTGCCCTCGTAGATCATGTTGATGCGCGCATCGCGCACGAACTGCTCCATGCCCCACTCGCGGATGTAGCCGTGGCCGCCGTACACCTGCATGCAGTGCGATGTGGCGAGCCAGGCGTTGTCGGTGAGGAAGGCCTTGACGATCGGCGTCAGCAGCGCCACTTCGTCCTCGGCGTCCTTGCGCATCGTCGGCGTCGTCGGTGGCGAGATAGGTGTCGATCAGAGTCGCGATGTGCACGCTCAGCGCACGCCCGCCCTCGGCGTAGGCCCGCGCGGTGAGCAGCATCTTGCGCACGTCGGGGTGCACGATGATCGGATCGGCCGGCTTGTCGGGCGCCTTCGAGCCCGACAGCGAGCGCATCTGGATGCGGTCCTTCTGCGTAGACCACCGCGTTTTGATACGCCACTTCGGTCAGGCCCAGTGACTGGTTGCCCACGCCCAGACGGGCCGCGTTCATCATCACGAACATCGCCGGCAAGCCCTTGTTGGGCTCGCCCACCAGCCAGCCGGTGGCGCCATCGAGATTCAACTGCGCGGTGGCGTTGCCGTGGATGCCCATCTTGTGCTCGAGCCGCCGTGCAGAAGATCGGGTTGCGCGCGCCGAGCGTGCCGTCGGCCTTGGGCAGGAACTTCGGCACCACGAACAGCGAGATGCCCTTGCTGCCCTGCGGCGCGTCCGGCAGGCGCGCGAGCACCAGGTGGATGATGTTCTGCGGCCAGGTCGTGCTCGCCGGCGGAGATGAAGATCTTGCTGGCCGCTGAGCTTGTAGCTGCCGTCGGCTGCGTTGCGGCTCGGCCTTGCTGCGCAGCATGCCGAGGTCGGTGCCGCAGTGCGCTTCGGTCAGGCACATCGTGCCGGTCCACTGTCCACTCGTCAGCTTGGGCAGGTAGGTGGCCTTCTGCTCGTCGGTGCCGTGCGCGTGCAGGCACTCGTAGGCGCCATGCGACAGCCCGGGGTACATGGTCCACGCCTGGTTGGCCGAGTTCAGCATCTCGTACAGGCACTGGTTGAGCACGATCGGCAAGGCCCTGGCCGCCGAATTGCGCATCGGCCGACAGCGCCGGCCAGCCGCCTTCGACGAACTTCGCATAGGCCTCCTTGAACCCCGCCGGTGCTGTGACCTCGTGCGTGGCCTTGTCGAGCGCGCAGCCCTGCTCGTCGCCGCTCTGGTTGAGCGGCGCCAGCACCTCGGCGGCGAACTTGCCGCCCTCCTCGATCACCGCGTCGATCGTCGACGCGTCGATGTCGGCATGCCGCGGCAGCGTCTTCAGCTGATCGACCACCTGGATCAGCTCGTGCAGCACGAACTTCATGTCGCGCAGCGGCGCGGGTGTAGTGCGGCATCGGTAGAACTCCTGTGCGAAAGATGAAGAGAGGTCAGGGTCAGCGGCGCATGGCGCGCTTGCGAGCGCCGGGCAGCGCCAGGTGATGGCTGAGCATGCGTTCGAACGCCAGGCGCGCGCGGTCCAGCGCGCCGGGCAGCTTCAGAAAGCGCGCGTCGTGGTGCAGCGAGAGGATCAGGCCGTGGATCTCGAACAGCATCTGGTGGGGGTCGGTGTCCTCGCGCAGATGCCCCTCTTCGATGGCCATGCGGATCGCGCGCTTCCAGCGTCGCGTGCCAGGTGAGCACCATCTGCGCCAGTGCGTCGCGCACCGGGCCGGGCCGATCATCGAACTCCACCGCGCCGCTGATGTAGATGCAGCCCGAATCGATTTCCACCGAGACGCGGCGGATCCAGCGCTCGACCAGCGCGCGCAGGCGCGGCAGGCCGCGCGGCTCGTCGCATCGATGGATGAAACACCTCGTCGGCAAAGCGCTCGTGGTACTCGCGCACCACCGAGATCTGCAGTTCCTCGCGCGAGCCGAAGTGCGCGAACACGCCCGACTTGCTCATGTGCATCAGTTCGGCCAGCGCGCCGATCGACAGGCCTTCCAGCCCGTTGTGCGAGGCCAGACCGAGTGCGACGTCGAGGATCGCGGCGCGGGTCTGCCGTCCCTTGGGTATCGGGCGCAGGCCGGAGCGGGTCGTGGAGGCGTCTGTCAGAATGAGGAACAATAAAACGAACGGTCGTACTATTCTGACCGAAAGCCCACATCCGTGCTTGCCCGAGGTGTTCACTATTTGTAGGTTGGCTTGCCTAGCAGAGCGACGTGCGGCCGTCCCGGCCGACGGCTTGGAGCGCTCCCTCAGAGTGCGCTACGCTTGCAATGTTTGTAGGAGGCTGCTCGCTACCGTGGATGTCCTGCAACTCGATGTGTCCGGTCGCCCTCAGGCGTGGATCACGCCGCGCGAAGCGGCCGTGCTCTACGCCAGCGACGGTGTCGCCTGGACGCTGGGCAACGCATTCCACGTGCTGCGCGGCGGCATCCAGCGCACCACCGGCCTGCAGTCGCGCATCGACGTGCACCCGATCATCGCGGTCAGCGGTTCCGGTGCCCACGCGCGCCTGGCGCACGAGCGCCGGCGCTGACCAACCCGAAGCTCTTCAATCGCGACCGCCATGTGTGCGCCTACTGCGGGCGCCGCTTTCCGTTCGATTTGCTGACGCGTGAGCACGTGAGGCCGGTGTCGCGCGGCGGGCGCGACACCTGGATGAACTGCATCACCGCCTGCCGCGGCTGCAACGGCCGCAAGGGCAACCAGCTGCCCGAGGAAGTGCGTATGAGCCTGCTGTACCTGCCGTACGTGCCCAACCTGCACGAGGACATGATCCTGCGCGGGCGCCGCATCCTGGCCGACCAGATGGAGTTCCTGCTCGCCAGCGTGCCGAGGTCGAGCCGCCTGCACGCGTGACAACGCCCACCCGAAGCGCCTTAGCGGCCGCACGCGACTGCCTCGCGGAGTTCTGGCAGCGGTTTGCAGAGGTGTTCAGGTCTGCGCAGGCAGACCCTCCACGTCCACGTTCACCCCTCGAGGGCAACATCAGCGACCTGGCGGAGCCGGATCCGCGGTGTTTCGCTGCGGCGCACGACAGTGTCGCGGCGGCCAGAACCCAAAGAAGCGCGCCCGAAGGCGCGTCTTCACTACTCGGAAGCCCTCAGGCGCTGGCGATGTTGTCCGCGGTGAACGGCATGCGCCGCACGCGCTTGCCGCTGGCCGCGAAGATGGCGTTGCCCACCGCCGGGCCGATCAGCGCCGTGGCCGGCTCGCCGATGCCGCCGGGCTTCTCGGTGCTGTTGCACCAGCACGATGTCGATCTGTCGGCGCCTCGTTGCATGCGCATCAGCCGGTACTTGTCGAAGTTGGTCTGCTGCACCCGGCCCTTGTCGACCGTGATCTCGCCCTACAGCGCCGCGCTCAGGCCGAAGACGATGCTCGACTGGATCTGCGCTTCGACCGTGTCGGGGTTGACCATGCGGCCGAGGTCGGCCACCACCGTCACCTTGTGCACGACCGGCGCGCCGTCCTTCATCGACACCTCGGCCACCATGCGCCATGTAGGTGTCGTAGCCCTCCATCAGCGCCACGCCACGCGCGCGTCCGGCCGGCGCCGGCGTGCCCCAGCCCGGACTTGTCGGCAGCCATGCTTGAGCACGTTCTGCGAAGCGCGGCTAGCTTGCTGAGCAGCGACATGCGATAGGCCACCGGATCGGCCTTGGCGGCCGCGGCGAGTTCGTCGATGAAGCCCTCGTTGGCAAACGCGTTCTGGAAGTGGCTCACCGAGCGCCAGTAGCCCACGCGCAGACCGGCGTCGTGCTTGACCATCGTCGTGCCGGGTGGCCGGGATCTCGTAGGCGCGCCATCGCCGCCTCGGTCATCAGCGGGTCCTGCACCTCGGCCGGCAGGCCGAAGACGCGGCCGGTGATCGACTGCGACGTCATGCGGAACGTCATCGCCGTCGGCTTGCCGTCGGCGCCCGACGCGCCGCGGCGATGCTGTGTGCACCGACTGCGGACGGTAGAAGTCGTGCGTCATGTCGTCTTCACGCGTCCACAGCAGCTTGACCGGCTTCGCCGACCGGCCTTGCGAGATCTGCGCCGCCTGGATGATGAAGTCGATGTCGATGCGCCGGCCGAAGCCGCCGCCGAGGAACGTGGTCTGCAGCGACACCGTCGCCGGATCGACGTCCACCGCCTTGGCGATCACGGACTGCGCCGCGTCCTGCCACTGCGTCGGGCCGATCAGGTCCATCTTGTTGTCGCGGTACCAGGCGGTGAAGTTCATCGGCTCCATCGGCGAGTGCGACAGGTTCAGCGGCAGATGTACTCGGCGCGCACCGACCTTGGCATCGGCTGCATTGATCGCGGCCTCGGGGTCGCCCACCGTCTTCAACACCAGCGGCTTGCCGGTGCCGGCGCGCCGCCGCGGTGCCGGCCAGCATGGCTGCGGTGTTGAGCGTTGGCGCCGGCGCCTTCGTCCCATGCACGACCTTAGCGCCTCGCGCGCCTTGCAGGCGTGCCAGTAGGTGTCGGCCACCACCGCCACGCCGTCGGGGATCTGCACGACGTCGAGCACGCCGGGCATCGCTCTTGGCCTGCGCTGGCGTCGAAGCTCTTGACCGTGCCGCCGATCACCGGGCACTGCTCCAGCGAGGCGTACACCATACCGGGCAGCTTGACGTCGATGCCGAACACCGCCGTGCCGTTGACCTTGGCCGGCGTGTCCAGACGCGTCGAGCTTCTTGCCGACGATGCGGAACTGGCTCGGGTCCTTGATCGCCACCTTCTCCGGCACCGGCAGCTTGCGACGCCGCGGCGGCCAGCTGGCCGTAGGTGGCCTTCTGGCCCTTGCCCTGCGCCGATCACCATGCCGTTTTCGGCCTTCAGGCGTCGAGCGGTCGACGTTCCACTTGGTGGCGGCCGCTGAGATCAGCATCTCGCGCACCTGCGCGCCGGCGATGCGCAAGCTTCTCCCAGCCGTCGCGCACCGAGGTCGAGCCGCCGGTGAGCTGCGGGCCGCCGAGCAGCGGGTTGCCGTACAGCTTGGCGTTGGGCGGCGCGATCGCCACCTTGACCGTGCTGATGTCGACGTTGAGCTCCTCGGCGATCAGCATCGGCATCGAGGTGTAGACGCCCTGGCCCATCTCGGAGCGCGCCGAGATCAGCGTGATCGTGTTGTCGTCGGCGATGTGCACCCAGGCGTTCGGCGTGTGCATCATGCCGGCGGCCGCGCGGCCGAGGCCGCTGGCGAGTCGCGCGCCCGATCAGCAGACCGCCGGCGGAGACCGCGCTGGAGGCCTTGATGAACGAGCGGCGCGAAACGCGCTTGATGCCTGTGTCATGTTCGTCTCCTGCCTCAGTGCCTTGCCGCGCCGCGCATTTCGGCGGCCGCGGTCTTGATGGCTGCAGCGCACACGCACGTAGGTGCCGCAGCGGCAGATGTTGCCGCTACATCGCGGCGTCGATGTCGGCGTCGCTCGGGTTCTTGTTGTGGGCCAGCAGCGCCGCGGCACTCATCAGCTGACCGGACTGGCAGTAGCCGCACTGCGGCACGTCGTGCGCGATCCACGCCTTCTGCAGCGGATGCGAGTTGTTGTGCGACAGGCTCTCGATGCGTCGACACCGACCTTGCCGGCGACCGCCGACACGCGGCGGTTTGGCATGAGCGGATCGGCACGCCTGTCGAGATGCACGGTGCAGGCACCGCACAGGGCCGCGCCGCAGCCGAACTTCGTGCCCATGAGGCCGACTTCATCGCGTACCACCCACAACTAATGGGGTGTCCGGTTCCGCTTTCACGCTCACCGTCTTGCCGTTGATCTTCAACTGGGTCGCCACTGCGGTCTCCTCACGTGTTGGATAGTGGTTGCCTGCGCGGGCCATACGCCGCCCAACTGGCATGCTCGCGCGCGCGTCATCGCCCGGGATGAGAGAAAACCCGATCGGCACGATGGAATACAACGCGCCAATGCTCAATCCAGAACAGGCTCAGGCGCGGGCTCGTCGGCTGCCACGCGCCACGCCAGGCGGGCAGGTCGGGCGCCGTGCACGGCACTAACCACCGCACATTTCGTCGCGTGCAAGCCACTGTCACCCGTCCCCAGGTGGAATCCAATCTACGGCCGTGCGCCGCCAAGAGTGGCTGCGCGCGACGCCGAGGTGCTGTGGCGTGGTCATCCACCAACATGGAGGCCGGCGTCCACGCGCGGGGTTATCGTTACCTCAAGTAGCGGCTGGCCAAGAGCCGCTCGGAATGTGGGGATTGCAGATGCACAAGTTCAACGAGCGGCGCTCGCCGCTCAGACTCTCCGACGAAGCGGTGCCCGGGTTCTACCGCGTGAGCATCGGTTCGCTGGTCGAGATCGGTGACCAGATGCTCGGACGATTCGGGTCGACCACGCCCGATCTCGCTGGACCAGGTGGGCCGCGTAGTCACCCAAGAAGGCGTGGTGTTGCGAATCGACCGGCGCCAACCCGAAGACTGAGAGCGCGGGCGCGCCGACGATCCGATTCATCCCGGCGCGCTGGGAGCTGCACGAGGCGAGTGCGACACTTGGCTGCCGCGCGAACCGTGATGAAACGCCGGCGCTACAGATCATGAGTTCACAGACATCCTATTCGCCGGACACCCTTCGCATCCATGCATTGCGGTCGCCGTCGCCCGGGCCCCGCGTGATCGTGCTCGGTGCGGTGCACGGCAACGAAACCTGCGGCGCACGCGCGATCGAGCGTGTGCTGCAAGAATTCGACGCCGGCGCCACTGCGCCTGGCGCGCGGCAGCGTGACGTTCGTTGCCGGTGACCAACCCGCTGGCCTACCAGCGCGGCCAGCGCGTCGGCGAGCGCAATCTCAATCCGCAACCTGGCGGCCCAACGCTGAACCCGTCGACAACGAAGATCGCATTGCCAACGTGTTGTGCCCGCTGCTGGCCGAGCACGACGCTGTTGCTCGACCTGCACCTCGTTTCATCTCACCGGGTGAGCCGTTCGCGATGATCGGGCCGCCCGACAACGCGGGCACGCTCGAGCCCTTCAGCCACTCGAGCGAAGAAGAGGCGCTGGCGTTGCGCCTGGGGCCGCGGCGCGCATCGTTGGAAGGCTGGCTCGAGACCTACGCCACCGGTGTGCGCAACCGGCTGCAGCGCACGAGCACCAATCCAAGCGAGCGAGCGCAATTGCTGAACACCGACCCGAGCTACGGCGTGGGCACCACCGAATCACATGCGCTCGCGCGGAGGCTACGCCATCACGCTCGAATGCGGCCAGCACGCCGACCCGCAGGCGCCCGAGGTGGCCTACCGCGCGATCCGCCACACGCTGGCGCACATGGCGCTGGTGGACGGGCCGGCCCGCGGTGCGCACCGACTATGAGTTACTTTGCCTGGCCGAGGTGACCGATCGCCACCACGCCGGCGACGGCTTTGCGCGCGAATGGTCGAGCTACCAGGCGCTGCAACGCCGGCGACCTGATCGGCCAGCGCGCAGACGGCACGCCGCTGCGCGCCGTCGACAACGGCTTCATCGTGTTCCCGAATCCCAACGCGCTGCCTGGCAACGAGGTGGTTTTACTTCGCACGCCGCAGCTCCGCGGCGCCTGGGCGCTCAAGGGGCGTGGCCGATGAGCAGCTGCTGAGCGCCGCCGTCGGCGCCGCAGTGATCGCGTTGGCGTTCGTGCTCCAGCCCGACGCCGGAGCGGCACCGCGAGAGCATCAAGGCGGCCATCTCCGAGCGCAGCTCCGGTCGCCAAGGCCCTCTGGCGTGGGCGCCATCACGGCGTTCGTATCGACCTGCACGTCGTTCGGCGTTGGTCTTACGCCACCGTGAACGGCCGCATCGTCTCGATCCGGCGCGTTCGGCATGGTCTACGTGCGAGATCTGGCGCCGCAGAGCTGACGCGGCGCCGATCCGCTCGACCCTCGACGGCTACTTCTTTGCCATGAGGCTCCACGCTGACGGCCAACGCCTCGGGTGTACACGGCCTGGATCTGGTCGCCCACCTTCACCAAATTGAACTGGCCACGGTCCGGGACCTTGAGCTCGACGGTTCGCATCGGGCCCTTCAGGGTCAGCGTCTGCGTCTTGGGATCGACGGCGATCACGTCGGCGGTGATTTCGACCTGACCGCGCGGCGGCGCCCCAGGCCGCTCGCCCTGCGGCGCGCGCGCAGCGTCGCTCGTAATCGACGAGCCGCGCAATTCGCTTGCCGTCCTTCTTCAGCGTGAGCGACAGCGACTCGATGTAGCGCGCGGTGACTTGGTCGCCGACCTTCAACGCTGCTCGAGGTTGCGCACATCCGGGGCCGACCGTCATCGGGACTTCGTTGCCACGAGGCCCCTTGAGCGTAACCTGCGCTTTGCGGCGTCAACCGCGGTCACGGTGGCGGTCACGGTCATGGACTGCGCGATAGTCGCCTGGCCGGGCGACGATGCCGCGAGCACGCGCCGCCGGCCCCGGGCTGTTGGGCCCGCTGGGCATGGATACCGCGCCGAGCGGCGCTGTGACGAAATAGAACCGATGGGTTTGCTCATGTGGACTCCGAAGTGAATGGGGCGCGCATCGCTTGAGCACCGCCTCCGGGCGTCGGCAGCAGCAACACGGTGTCTGATAGAACAGTGCGATTGTCCGCAATGGCGGACGATCCAGTTTGCGCACCGCCGCCCGGTGGTGGTATTGGACAATGGTGCCATTTCGCGCTTCTGGGTTTGATGGGTAGACGATGCTGGTCTCAATGACGTGGACCGGCAGCGGCCTGCTCCGTCGGCATCGAAGGCCGCGATCGCATCGCGCAGCTGGGCGTTGCGGCAAGCACGTGGCAGCGCGATTTTCAGCTCGCGTCGGCCCGGGCCAGCTCGCGAGCCTGCTGCGTCAAGGCGTGCGTAGCGCCCACGTTCTCTTGCAGGTGCATGAGCGTCGTCGCGGGCGATCGGCACCGCCATCGCGGCCTCACCGCTGCGCATGCGCGCTGTGCTTGCAGCAACAGCGCCTCGCCGATGGCCGACGACGAGCTCGGGTCGAGTGCCTCGGCCCGCGCCCGCTGCAGCGCAAACTGCGCGCGATCCAGGCCCTGCGGGATCGCCGCCCGCCAATACTGCGCGGGCAGCGACCATCGCCCGCATCGCGTTGCGGCGGCACGATTGGAGCTCTTGGCGGACAACCCGTGCGCCTTGTCCGCCAGCCTGTCGGCCTCCGTCGGAGCTCCACTTGCAAGCGCGATCGAGGCCCTGCGCCAGCAGTGTATCGCACGCCGGCTCGGCTGCCGCGCTCGACCTCGTCGGTTGACACCGCAGCAAGCGCAGGCCAGGCAGGCCTGCGCCTCGTCGCGTGACCGCCGGCTACCAACTGCGCGAACAGCGCGCACGACACCCTGTTGCGAACAGCTGGTTGCCCGCGACGCGCGCGCGCCTGCCACGCCTGGCGTCGAGATGCGTTGGCGGCCTCGGCGTAGCGATGCAGGTGGTACAGGACCACGCCAGCGCGTTGATCGATCGCGAACTGCGGCACCTGGTGCTCTACGGCGATGTGGGGATCGCCTCGCGAGCTCCTCTGGCAGCCGCTGGCCGACAGCGGCTTGCCGCCGTTAGCGAGCATGTCCAGCTCCTGCATCGCGATCGTCAGGTCTTGCTGCGTGCCCTGCAAACCCAGTCCGCTTCAATGCGGCGCGTGCCTTGCGCGCGCGTCACGGTAGCTGTTGGAGAAGTCGCCAACGTCGGCATGGCTGAGCGACAGCTGGTTCAGCGCCGACATGTACATCGTGTCGCGTGTCTGCCCGAGCGCTCGAAGCGTTCGACGCTCAGTTTGGCCACCCGCATCGCGCGCTCGGACTGCCCTTGCCAGCAAGCGCGAAGCTCAGCCTCCGCCTGCCAGCACTCGGCGCGCGCGCCGATATCGGAACTGCGGGCCTGCGACAGCTAGCGGCGCGGCCAGCGCGAGCTCGCGATCGGCGTCGTCAAAGCGCCCCGCGATGACGTAGGCGTTGGCATATCCGCACGCGACCCCGCGCATGCTCGCTCGGGTCGTGGGTGCTGGCGGCCAGCTCGCGCATCTCGCCCAGCACGCCGAGCAGCACCTCGTCGAGCGCTCCGAGCTCGAGATAGCGCCCGCCCAGCCGGCCCAGCAACAACAGCTTCGACCTGCGGCTCGTCGTTGTTGTCGCGGATCGCCTGACGGATCTTGCCCAGCCGATCGATCATGGTCTTGGACGACGTGGCGCCCGACTCGGAGAGACACCTGATACAGCAGGTCGAGACTCGCCGTTGCTCCGCTTGGCCTCGAGGCTGGGCCTCGGCGCGGCGCTGCTCGGCTTCGGTGGCCTGCCACAGCGCCACGCCTGCGCCCACCGACGAGCGCCAGACGCAACGCCAACGCGGCGCCACGCCGGCCGCGATTGCGCTGGATGAAGCGGGCCGCGCGATAGGCGAGCGAGTCGGCGCGCGCGCGCACCGGCTCGCGCCGCAGTGGCGCCCCAGGTCTTCAGCCATTGCGGTGGCTGTGGCGTATCGCTCGGCGGGCGATTTCTTCAGCGCCTTGGCGACGATGTTGTGTCAGATCTCCGCGCAGCGTACGCGCGAGCGCCTGCGGCGTGGTCGCTCGCGCCGCCGCGATCACGGCGGCTGAGGGTTCGCCTGCGGGCTGCAACGCGAGCGGCTGACATGCGCAGCGTCGGTCGCGCTCGACGACGGCTCTGCACACGCTCGGATCGACGAGTTGGATTCCGGCGCCGTGGGGATGCCGTCCGCACAGCAGTTGGTACAGCAGCGCCCAGCGCGTAGACGTCGGTGGCGGTGGTCACGCGCCCGGCCTTGCACCTGCTCCGGCGCCGCATAGTCGGGCGTGAAGGCCTGCGCGGCGCGTCGGCGTGAGCTCGGCGGGCGCGCCGCCCGTGCCGGCCTCGTCGAGCAGCTTGGCGATGCCGAAGTCGAGCAGCTTCACCTCGACCATCGGCCGTGACGAGGATGTTCGGCGGCTTGAGGTCGCGGTGCAGGATCAGGTTTTGATGCGCGTGCGCCACCGCGCCGAGCACGTCGAGGAACAGCCGGACTCGAGCCTCGATGCCGAGGCTGTGCGCGTCGCACCAGCTGTCGATCGGCGCGCCGTCGACATACTCCAGGATCAGGTAGGGGTAGTCGTCCTGTGCGACACCCGCGTCGAGCAGCCGCGCGATGTTGCGCATGTGACAGGCGCGCGCAGGATCTCACCCTCGCGGCGAAAGCGCTCGCGCCCTTGCCAGCGAGCAAGGCCGAGGTTGAGGAACTTGACGGCGACCTTGCCCTCGTAGCGGCCGTCGCTGCGACGCGCGCGCCACACGCTGCCTATGCCGCCCTGGCCGATGACCGCCTCCAGCGTGTCAGCTGCCGACCGGCTGGCCGGCGAGGTCCACAGGCGACGCCGGCAGCACGCTGCGCCGCCATGAAGGACTGCCGATTGGCTGCCTGGTGCGAGGCCAGCAAGCGTTCGAGCTCGCTGGCCAGCAGATCGTCGCCGGAGCGGATCTCGTTCAGGCGCGCCTGGCGTTCGCATCCGGCGAGGTATCGAGCAACTGGTCCCAGCAGCGGACTGATCACCCGCAAACGGGCGACATCGATGTGCCCCATCCCGCACCCATAGTCAACGCGTCACGCAAACGGCCACCGATCCGGACACCAACCGGCATCGTCATGCGAAAGCGGCAACACGGCAACTGACCACTTAAACGCGCGACCGCCGCGGCACGGTGCGACCTGACGCCGAGCCTTAGCGTCGCGAGGAGCTCATTTCGACCCGCAGCAGCAACGCAGCGCCCGTGTCGCCCGCGTAATCGCTCAAGCCTTCGCACCCTTGAGCAACTCGCGGGCGATGATGAGTTGCTGCACCTCGGTCGCGCCTTCGTAGATGCGCAGCGCGCGGATCTCGCGGTAGAGCCGCTCGACCGGCTGCCCGCTCACCACGCCCAGGCCGCCGAACATCTGCACGCGCGCGCGTCGATCACCTGCTGCGCGCCTTCGGTCGGCGGCCAGCTTGGCCATCGCCGCCTCGCGCGTGCACGCTGTCGCCCTGGTCGCGCCGCCAGGCCGCGCGGTAGGTGAGCAGCGCCGCGCTGTCGATCGTGGTCGCCATCTGCGCCGAGCTTGGCCTGCGTGAGCTGGAAGTCCGGCGAGCGTCTGGCTGAACATCTTGCGCGTCGTCGCGCGCGTGCAGCGCCTCGTCCAGAGCGCGCGCCGCGCGAAGCCGAGCGCGGCGGCGGCGACCGACGTGCGGAAGACGTCGAGCGTGCGCATCGCGATCTTGAAGCCCTCGCCCGCGCTGCGCCGAGCGCTGCGATGCGGCACGCGGCAGTTCGCTGAAGCGCAGCCGCGCCAGCGGGTGCGGCGCGATCACTTCGATGCGCTCGGCGATCTCGAAGCCCGGCGCGCCGGCATCGACGATGAAGGCCGAGATGCCGCGCGCGCCGGCGCGCTCGCCGGTGCGCGCGAACACCACGTAGAAGTCGGCGATGCCGCCGTTGGAGATCCAGGTCTTCTCGCCGTCGAGCACGTAGTGGTCGCCGTCGGTGCGCGCGGCGCATGCCATCGCGGCGACGTCGGAGCCGGCCTCGGGCTCGGACAGCGCGAACGCCGCGATCGCCTCGCCGCGCGCCACGCGCGGCAGGTATGCGCGCTTTGCTGCGTCGCGTGCCGGCCAGGCTAGATCGCGCCGGAGCCCGAGCCCTGCATCGCGAACGCGAAGTCGGCCAGGCCGGCGTGGCAGCGCCGAGCGTCTCGCGCAGGAGGCAGATCGCTGCGGGTGTCGATCACCCTGAGCCGCACCGCCGTGTTCGGTGCCCGCGACCGCGTGGGCCAGCCAGCCGGACTGGCCCAACTGCTGACCAGCGAGCGGCACGTGGGCATCGACGTCGTCGCCGTGCGCGGTCGTGCACGTGGCTCGCAGCCCAGGCGTCCAGCTCGGTCGCCAGGCGGCGATGCCGCTCCTCGAAGAACGGCCAGTCGAAGTGTTCGCGTTCCATGAATGTCTCCCTCGCGATCGCGCTTGCCGGCCAGCGCGGCCGGGTTCGAGTTCCGGCCGCTCACGGCGTGACGCTGCATGTTCCCGATTCGACGACACCGCAGGACGAGCTCGTCGCCACCTGAGCGGCTTTACGTTGCTGTGTCGGCATTTTGCTCGACGCGCGAAAGCGCGGTGGCGCTTTAACCCCGCTTTCGATCGTGGGCCGTTCAAAGGCGTGTCTGCAGTGACGAATCGCCATCAAACCCGGGGTTTCGCCCCATGTCGAGCAATACGTAACTGAACGAAGTACAAC
>ERZ1370068.11326-contig-995_pt1 | contig 47811 bp, 47 predicted proteins | sample MGYA00561227_ERZ1370068 | MGnify/ENA primary metagenome ERZ1370068 (study PRJEB38410, sample SAMEA6850437) | metagenome | study: Metagenomic assessment of the ecological functions of the soil: analysis of the soil microbiota associated with the... | reverse complement strand
ATGCGGCACCGTTCGGTTTACGTATTGCTAAAACCCCGGATGGATAAAAATCAAGGTCGGCCCCCAGGACTATAAATTATTACGATAACTGGGGCGCTTGCCAGGAGAATCGGCGACCGTTGAAAGGTCGTGCCCTTACTTCGATTTCAGATTTTGGCGTGATCGTGTCACGCGCTAACACGTTACGGACGATCGTCGTGACGCCGCGGAGTCCCGTTGCTCTGCTGTCCGTAAAACCGATTGCCGCAGGGTTCTCGCCTCGCGAGGAAGTACCAGAACCCGGCGCCTGGGACGGATCGTCAGTGTCGACCACATCGGGCCCGGGAGGTCGTCGAAGCAGACCTCGTCGCCGCCGCCAGGGCCGAGAGTAGCGCGCCAGGCTGCGCACGACAGCGTAGCTGGTCGCGAAGGTCGCCATGGACCAGTTATCCGGTTTCCTTGTCTACGCGGCGACGCCGGGCTGGAGGAGCGGTGATCGCCGAACCGCCTGGTGCACCGAAGCCTCCGCCGCAGGAAGTATCGCCCGCGGTGCACGTTCACCGTCGGAGCGTCGTTCGTTCGCTGGCCCGACACACGTGTCGGGAGCGCAGACGTTGGGGATTTTGGACGTTGGTCACCGCGTGAATCGGCGGCAAGCCGCGAGGAAATTCGAGCTTCGTCTGTGGACGATTGCCAGTGGAAACCCAGATCGTGTCGCCCGATTAGACCGGTTGGTGGCGCAATGGGCGCCTTTGGGGCTGAACCGCGGCACTCAATCGCAAAAATATTTCCCAGTGCCTCCGGAAACAGGGCTGCCGAACTCGGCTATCGCGAAGCTGCGGATTCAAAAATGGTGATTCGCGTGCAGCTCAGCGAAGCGCCCAGCAGATCGCGTCAATCCGACGCGTCATCCGTCAACAAGCGTTGTTGCTCGAAGCGCCGGGACGTGATTACGCACCGCCGTTGACGGAATACTCCACGGCGACGCCGTCCGCCTGGTACTCGAGCTGGTGCCGCGCTCCTACAGTAACCCAGGTTGACGGTCGAACTGCGTCAAATCGGCGGCGCAGCGTCGACGTTGCGCCGCATCTGGCAAGCTGGCGCGCCAGGTGTCGCACAGCCAGCGGACGCGTTCCGGCGTAGCGCAGCGCGCAGCCGCCGCCGGGCGTATGGTTGGCGCCCGGTGTCGTTCAGCCGTCTCCGACGAGCGCCGACCACGAGCGGCCGAACGGGTGTCGCCGGAGCCGGCGGCTCATGCAGCAGGAATGCCGTCGCCGTCTCCTCCGCCGTCCGGTGCCAGGGAGCGGCCGGCGTGCAAACTGGCCGCCTGCGGGCGTAGGAGTCCCGGAGACCATCGACGCTGTCATTCGATCTCTTCGTTGCCGCCGCACCCGCGCCCCCGTTGCCAGCTGCTGCCGTCCTCCGCCCGGGACACCGTAGCCAGCAGGTCGTGCCGCTCTGAGAGGTTGACGGTGTCGAGACGGGAGTCGGGCCGGCGACGCGGATGTAGCGGTCCGGATTCAGCCGCCGACGGCACGAAGCTCGGGGCACCGTCCCGCGGGAGACGCTGTAACACCTCGGTCGGCGGGAGCGGGCAGCAAGCGATGGCGGCTATCCGGCGTCCACTGAATCGTCAAGCCGCAGTTGACTCGATGCAGGCTGCGCCGCGCAGCCGTGGCTGACCGGCGAACGAAGGCTTGAGGGGGCATAGTGCCCGTCGCCGTCGCGCTGACGCACGCGCGCCGGCTGTCAGCGGCCTCGGCACACCCCGGCGTCGTCGGTGGCCGCACGCTTACACGGCAGGAGCTGAGGCCACCGCATGCACGGTCGTGTCCGTGAGGCTCGTGGATCGTGCCGGCCGTCGCGGCGCGAGCGGCCCGGGAGATTTTCCGACCACGCACGTGCCGTCCGCCCGCTCGATGGACATACCCGATCCCGGCGTCGGAGCCAGCTTGCCGAAAATCCAGCTGCAGTCTGATCTGGATTGTTAGCCACGGGGACCGTCGCCGTGCCGATCATCGCGCCTGCGCCGAAGAACGACGTGTTACACAGTCGAGGAGCTCGCCGCGCGCCGACCGGCTCCGCTTCCCGCGGGAAAGGCCGCCCAGGCGACTGCGAGTCGCCCAGCTGTTTGCTCGTAGTGACAGTACTGGCTGACATACCAGAACGTGCAGTCGTCGGCGGATCGGTGCTCATGCTCGCGTAATCGCCCCAAGGGCGATCGGTCTGCGTTGGCGGTTCCGGTGACGATCGTTGTCTCGGGCGCCGTCATCGATCCGGAGGATCACGCTTTGGCGCGACCCGATGTAGCGCGAGCTCGTGGTTCTCGACCCCGTCCGTCTTGCCGGTGGTGCTGTAGCCCGCAGGATGTTCTCCGCACTGTCCATCGCGATCTGAGGGCAACCCAGCGGCTGCGGCCGTGGCAACGTCCGCGATCGTCGCCTTCCTGATAGACGCAGGGATAGCGTCGGACACGTCGCGTTGGGCGCTCCCGAGAGGCGAATGTCGTGCCAGCGGACCCCGCGATCACTCCGCTGACGGAAGGATCGACGGCGTGCGGCTGACGACGAGCTGATTCGTGGTCGTTAAAACGCATATGATTGCGCGTGTGCGGCGCGGGCAACATCACAAAGCCGGTGACAGGCGAATTCAGGACGGTCTGGTGGTGCCCGGCTGCGGGAATGCAAGGACCAACCCCGATGCGCCAGTGTCGATGATCGGGGCGACCCGGGACGACCGCCTGGGTGCTCTACAAGGTGGTCAGCGGGGGCGTGGTGAAGAGTTCACGCTTCAATTCGGTCGGCAAGTGGCGCGTGTGTCCCGAACAAACGCAAACAGAGATGCCGGCCGCGCTTTGGTCGGTGGGAGGCCCGAACCCGTCGAGGTCCGCGGGCATACCGGCTCTGCGAAGGTGCTCCGTCTTGGATCACCTGCCGAGGTGAGCTGCTGCCAGGTTGGCGGCCAGCATCTTGGCTCGATCCATCGCGGCGCCAATAAGCCCCCGGTCCCCCGACGTTCTCCGTCGAACCACCAGCGGCGAGCGTAACCGTCCACGCCCCGAGTTTCGGGTAGTCTGACAGTACGCTCGAAGTGGCGCGGGTAACGGCGTAGCGAGCATAGGTTCCCGGTCGCGTCGCGCTCGTCGCAGCGCCACGCACGCAGCGGCCGCGGACCGTCACCATGAACTGCAGCGATCAGCCAGCGATTCACCGCTGATCTTGTCGTATGAGCACGATCAGGATCGGCAAAAGCATAGTTGCTCAGCCGCCTCGCCAATCCACGAAGCCCGCCCAGAGCGTGGCCGAGGCTCTGCGGGCCCGAGGATCGACGTCGCCACCTGCGTGGCGAACAGTTCGCCGGCCGGACGCTGATGGCGCGCTGATTACTGCGACTCGACTGCGGTGGTTGTTGCCGCAGATGTTCACCGTCGGATTGGAGGCTTCAGTCGGTGCTCTGGAACTCCGCGAAGTTGGCAGACCCGATGGTCGGCGCGGCGAGCGGGCCTCGTCCTCCGTCATCAGCGATCGTCGATCTCACGCCGACGCAGGCGCGCGCAACGAACTCGATCTTGGAGATCCAGCGGATCGTGACGAGGCGACTCGATCGCGAGAAGCAGGTGCGGCAGGTCTAACCTTTTTTCCCAAGTCTGGCCGAGGAGTTCCCCCAATGGCGCCAACCAAGACTCCCAAGATTCCCTCGTCGAAGCGCAACTCGTCCGCAGCCCACCGCTGCCGCCGATCGCACTGAAGAACGGGCGTGCTGCGCCCGAGCGGACAGAGCGCGAAGCGAGCCTCGAACGGGAAAGCGCTACGGCCGTGCGACGCACAACGGTGTCGCGAACGGCCATCAGCCGAGCTTCCGGCAGCTCCTGCGCAAGTCCAAGGAGCTCGGCTTCGTCGAGGGCGCCGACCTCCTGAAGGTCCTGCCCGATCATCTGCTCGCGGTGCCCGAGCGGCTCGAGGAAGTGCTCGAGCTGTTCCGCCGCCATTCCGTCGCGGTGCGCTCGTGGCAGGCGCCCGTCATGATGCGCAAGCCCGAGACGCGCCGGCGCCCGTCGGGCCCCGAGGAAGTCGAGGGCTTCCGCTCGAACGACCCGTCCGCGTGTACCTGCGCGAGATGGGCGCGAGTCTCGCTGCCTCACCCGCGAGGGCGAGGTCGAGATCGCCAAGCGCATCGAGGCCGGTGAGAACGCCGCGCTGGCCGAGATCCTGAAGTCGCCGATCGCCGCCGAGAAGCTGCTCGCGCTTCGGTGACGAGATCCGCCGCGGCAAGCGCGAAGTGAAGGACATGTTCCCGCCGATCGCCGACGGCGAGGTCGAGACGCTCGACGACAAGAAGGGCAAAGCTCCTGCAGGCGCTCACCGCGCTGCGCCGCTCAGAGCGACGTCTCGCGCCGCCGTGCGCGTGCTGTCGAACGCGCGCACCAGCCGCGACACGCGCGCGCGGCTCGAGAGCCGAGGTCGACGAGATCCGCGCTGCGCAACGCGCAGCGGATCCGCGAGACCGGCATCCTGAAGGAGTCGATCTACTCAGCTCGCGGACGAGATCAGGATCTACGTGCGAGGCGATCGAGGAGCAGGAGCCGCGTGATCGCCGGCATCCTCGCGCCGTTCGGCCTCCGCCGGCCGGCGAGTTCCTGTCGCTCGCGGAGCAGTCGCGCCGCCGCTCGATGCCGGGCAAGAAGGCGCTCATGCAGCTGCGCGGCGATCGCCGAGGCCGTGCTGGTCGCCGAGAAGGACGTGCTCGCGGTCCAGCGCACGCATCCAGACCATGGAGCACGAGTCGCGCTGCTACGCTCGCCGAAGCGCGCCAGTCGCTCGTGCAGTTCCAGCATCGCCAAGGAGCGCGCGGCCGCGCGAAGAGCGAGCTCGATCGAGGCGAACCTGCGCCTGGTCGTGTCGATCGCCAAGAAGTACACGAACCGCGGGCTGCAGTTCCTGGACCTGATCCAGGAAGGCAACATCGGCCTGATGAAGGCCGTCGACAAGTTCGAGTACCAGCGCGGCTACAAGTTCTCGACCTACGCCACGTGGTGGATCCGCCAGGCGATCACGCGCGCGATCGCCGGACCAGGCGCGCACGATCCGCATCCCCGTCCACATGATCGAGACCATGAACAAGCTGGTGCGCGCGCTAGCGCTACCTGGTTCAGAAGCTCGGCCGCGAGCCCGCGCCCGGAGAGATCGCCGAGGAGATGGAGATGCCGCTCGAGAAGGTGCAGCATGGTCCTCAAGATCGCCAAGGAGCCCATCTCGCTCGAGACGCCGATCGGCGAGGACGAGGACAGCCACCTGGGCGACTTCCTCGAGGACAAGCAAGCGCCCGTCGATCACCGACGAGGTCGATCCAGCGCAACCTCGCCGCGCACACGCGCAAGGTGCTCTCGACGCTCACGCCGCGCGAGGAGAAGGTGCTCAAGATGCGCTTCGGCATCGGCGAGCGCTCGAACCACACGCTCGAAGAAGTCGGCCAGGACTTCGAGGTCACGCGCGAACGCATCCGCCAGATCGAGGCCAAGGCGCTGCGCAAGCTGCGCCATCCGTCAGCCGAGCGCGCGTGCTGCGAGGCCTTCGTCGACTGAGAGCTGCTGCAGCCCGGCGCAGCGGCTAGCTTCCACGTGCGGAGATTCGTTAAGGCCGCGCGGGAATGCCCGAAATGCCTCGTACTGCGAAGGGGATTCTCGCGCTTCTCGCGCATGTGGTCTGTGGGCCTGTGCGACGGGCATGGGCGACGAGGCGAAGCTGGCGCCGCTGTGGGAAGCCCGTCGCGCTCGGCGGCCGACGCCAACCAGCTGAAGATCGAGCCGCTCAACTCGCGTGGCGCGCCTGGGCGAGACTGCGCACCTGCGCGTGCTCCGACGCGAGCACCGCGACGGCGGACTGCAAGACCGCCGACGGCGAGGTCGCTCGGCGGCGACGCGCGCAAGGCTCGCGGTTCCGTCGCCGTCGCTGGCGGCGCCGGTCGAGGTCGTGTGCAGGCGGGCACCGCCACGGCGCACGCGCAGGTCTACCTTCACGGACTCCGCACGCTGCCCGTGACCGACCCGTAGCGCGGGCGGTGTCGCGCTGTTCAAGCTGCGCGAGCTGATCAAGCCGTGGAAGACGCCGGTCGGGCGCGCACGTCGCTCGGAGCTCGACACGCTCGACCCCAAGCTCGACCTGCTCGGCGCGGTGGCGCTGCCCGCGTTCCCGTTCGACCGCATCGGCGCGCGACGCGGTCGGCTCGGCCTCTGGGTCGTGATCGCGATCCCCGAGGGCGTGAACTACTACCAGGCCGTCTGCGTGGCTGCGCAGCGACCCGACGTCTACGCGGAGAGCTACCTGCCCGGAGGACGCGGCGTTCCTGCGCGTTCGCGCGACGCCCGAATGGCCGCGCGCAGCTGGGCGAGGTGACCCGCGATCGTCGATCCGGACTCGGACGCGTACCAGAAAGAGACGCGGCTGGCGAGCCGAAGCGCGCGATGCCGACGCAGGCGAGCTCCCGACCTCTACCGCGATCGCGCGCCGCAGGTGTGGAGCCGAGGAGCAGGGCGACGGCGTGCGGCCTCGCGGTGATCGACACCGGCGTCGACATCGGACCACGCCGCGCTGCGCCCGAACCTCGTCGATCAGGGCAAGCGTGAGCGAGCGCGGCGGAAACGTCGACGGCAACGGCGTGCCCGGCGACGAGTTCGGCGTGAATCTCGCGCACCTCGCGATCGCCGCGCGGCGCCGGCGGCACGCGGCTGGCGCTCGGGCTCCACCGCCAACGTCTCGGACTGGGCCGGCGCTGACGAGCGCACCCGCGCGCGACTGGGGTCACCGGACCGACCGTGGCGTCGATCGCCGCGGGTCGGGCGCGAATCAGAGCCGGATCGGCGTTCGCTCCGCGCGCGCAGATTCTCGCCGGTCGACGTGCGGGGAGAACCTGCGCACGTGCCCCTGACCCAGCGCAACGCCGACGACCCGCGCATGCGCAACGCCGACGCCGGCGGCGAGCCGCTGCGCGGCAATCTCGGCACGGCGCGCGCGGCCGCCATCGTCTACGCCGTCGGCGAAGCGCTCGCGCGTGCTCACCTGCGCGTGGCCGGGGCAGCAGCCGGAACTGGATCCTGCGACGCGCTCCTCTTCGCCGAGGACAACTGCGCGCTGCCGGTGTGCGGTCCGGGCGACGAGCCGAGCGCAACGGCGCCTACCCCGCGCACTGGCGCGACTCATCGGCTCGAACGACACGGCGGCGAGGCGCCGGCGTGGTGGTCGACCCGTGGACGGGCGGAGGCTCTCGAGCGTTCTGCCCGGCCGCTGCGCGCGACTGCTGGTCGCGGAGGTCGGTCCGACCCCGGGCACCGGACGCCGATCTCGTGCTGCCCGAGCCCGGCGGCATGCGGCTCATGCATCGACGGCGCCGTCTCGAACCCCTGGAACGACGGCACCACGATTCCCGACAAGCGCACGGCGCCGGTCACCGGCTCGGCGGGGCGCGGTCGGCCTCGCCGCCGGCGCTGCCGTGCTCGTCACCGGCATGCGCCCGGACATCGAGCCCTGGGCGATCCGCCAGGCGCTGGTCGACGGCGCGGTGAAAGCTGCCCAACGGCAGCGCCGCGCCTCTCGGTGCCCGAACGCGCTCTGCGGCGACCGGCCAGCTCGAAGAGGGCGTCTGCCGCGCGCTCCCGAAGCGCGACCCGAGCCGCGAGGCGTCGCCGTCGATGGTGGCCCAAGGTCAAGATCGAAGGTGAACCCCGAGAAGGAAGGCGGCCAGAGGTCAGGCCCCGCCCGCGAGTCGAAGCGCACTAGGCTTGCACGCATGGGAACCGAACTCGAGGGGGAACGCTCGCCGCGGCGTTCCTCGCGGTCGCGGCCGCAGCGTGCCAGACGACGCAGGTTCCCAGCGTGCCCGACTTCGAGCGGCGCTACGGCGAGCTCGCCGGCAAACTCTGCGGAGTCGACCTTCACGGACCAGAGCACGAGCGCCGAGCAGGCCGAGCTCGGCAGCTGGCCACGCCGACGCGACGGCCGCCGCGGAGCAGGAGCTCGACCTGATCTCGGCGACGATGTTCTGGCGGCTCGCCGCGCTGTCGGCGTGGCAGGGCCGGCTGGGAAGATGCGCCCAGCTCGAGGGATCGTCGCGGGAGGCACCGCTGCATGCCAGCGCGTCTCTGCCGCCCGACTTCGGCGCGCCGGGAACTGCCTGACGATCTACATGACGCCGATCCGGGCCGACTACGACCGGACGAAGGCCACGTCCAGGCGCTCCGCAGGCCAAGCTTGGCCGCTCGCGTCCGCGGACGGCGCGCAGGCGGTCGCGTGGTTCGACGGACCTCAGAGCGACTTCCAGAAGGCCAGCGCTCAGGGCGACGCTTCCGCCCCGAGCCGCATCGATCCCGGCGCAGCTCGCGCGCGGTCGGCTCGGACCTGAAGAAGATCACCTGCCTGGCGCGCGCGGACCTGGAGCTGCTCGGGTCAGGTCAGTAAGCGGCAACGACGCGCGAGCCGTCGCTCCCGTTCGCCGCGCGCGCCTCGAGACCCTGCGCGGCGGCCTCGGATCCCGAGCTGCCGCGACGCCGCCCTGCCTGACCGCTAGGCCCGGCGCAGCATCTCGCGCGGTCGAGGGCGTCGGTCCGGGAAGAACCGACTCGAGCGCGAGCTCCGCGAGCGTGATGTCGACGGGCGTGCCGAACACGGTCGTCGTGCTCATGGACGGACGAGCAGCCCGCGCTCGGTCACGAGGCTTGAACGGCACCGCGACGGATGCGAGTTCGCCGCCGGCGCGGCCGGCGACCGATCGGTGTCGGGGTAGCCGCGCAGCTCGCCATCAGGTCGATCAGCACCGCGTCTGCTGTCGCGTCGATCTGGCGCTGCAGGCGCGCCAGCAGGTGAGCGCGCCACTCGGCCAGGTTGGCGATCCCGCGGCGCGAGACCCGCGCGAGTGGAGCGTGAGCCGCGCGACGTTCAGCGGCGGCTTCAGAGAGGGCTGGGGTCCACGCCGGCGAGCAGCGGCGGCACGGCCTTGTTCGACGCCAGCAGGTTCCAGTGCGCGTCGAGCGCCAGCGCCGGGTAGGCTTCGTGCGCCGCCAGGATCCACGTCGACCGGCGCTGCGGCGCCGCGGCTGAGCTCCGGGTCGTCGAGCGAGCGCGCGCTGAAGCTCGGCGCGACCAGCCCGCCGCGGTGAGCAGCACGTTGCGGTCCGCGCAGCGGCACGTCGAGCCGCTCCGCCAGGTGCAGCACCATCTGCGCGGCCTGGCTGCGCGCGGCCGGTCTCGATGAACGACGACAGGTGGCGCGGTCGAGATGTCCGCCTCGCAGGCGAGCGCGAGCTGACTCTTGCGCCGACGCTGGCGCCATTCGCGACGCATGTGGCCGATCGGGCGACGCGCGGGGGTGACCATCGTCATGCCCCGACGAGCTACCGCGGGCCGAGGCGCTCCCATTACCTGCCAGGTAATCGACCTGCCGCGCCCGCCGGGCCAGCTTTGTGAAAGATCGCGCAGCGGCCGGACGGCCGACACCGCGAAGAGGAACGAACCCATGAGCAACCCCCACCGAGCTCGTCGCGCGCTACCTGGACGCCGAACGAACGCGACCGCGCGCCGGCGCGATCTGATCGCGTGAAGACCTACACCGAGGGCGCGGCGTACATCGACCCGCACCGCGAGGGTCGTCGGCCACGACGCGCTGTCGACGATGATCCAGGCCGTGCCACGACCGCTTCCCCGCCGCGTACCAGGTTCCGGCTGGCCAGCGACGTCGAAGCGCACAACGGCCGGCTGCGCTTCCGCTGGGAGGCGCGGCGGCACGAGCGACGCGCCGCTCCACTTCGGCGGGACGGACTTCGCGGTCGTCGCCGGCGACGGCCGCTCGCGTCCGTCACCGGCTTCACGGACTTCGCGCCGAAGCAGAGCTAGTCGCGCTCACCGTGGAGCCGGACGCGACTCAGTTCGACGCCGGCTCCACGGTGATCGCCACCGCCTGCGACAGGAAGATCTCCAGTCACGTCGCCGACCTTGATCTGGTCGAGCTTCTCCGGGTGCTTCACCTTCACGGCCAGGACGCTCGCCGCTCTCCGGTCCGCAAGGTCAGCGACGGCGTCTGCTTGTCGATCGACACGATCGTCGCCGTCGACTCGGATGATCTCCGCGGCCATCGCGCCGGGCTTCTGACTGGCCTCCGCGGTCGCGAGGCCCGCCGCGGTCTTCGTCTCGGTGTCCGTCAGCGTGCCGGGCTTGTGGAACCTCGTACGCGATCGACTGGTAGTAGGTCGCGGTCACGCTTGTCGCCCACCCTCAGCTGCGGGAGGTTCTTCACGTCCTCGCTCGCCTTCACGACCACGGTAGTCGCCCGACTGGTCGCCCTTCAGCGTGACCAAGCCGCGTTGGCGAGATCGATCTTCTGCACGGTCGCCGTGCGGGTGACCTCGTTCTCCTCGCAGACGCCCGAGACGGGCGTCGTCGAGCCGCCCATCATCGAGCAGCCGGTCGGCAGAGCAAGGGCGATGGCGCAGAGCGAGAGCGAGCACGGAGCTTCGCAGCGGCGCATCGGAAGCCTCCAGAGGGTTCGCGGCACTCTACCCGCCACCGCAGTTGGTTCAGGGTTGGCCGAGTTCGAGGACGACCAGGAGGCTGAGAACACCATCGGGTGTAACCAGACTCGGCGCGACCCAGACCGGCGGGCGATCGCGTCCGGACGGAGAGCCGGGGCCTGCGCTATCGCTGGTCGGGGCAGGGCGGATTTGAACCGCCGACCCTCTTGGCCCCGAACCAAGCGCGCTACCAAGCTGCGCCACGCCCCGACCGAAGCGGGGGGCAGCATAGCGCTAAGGTCTGGAAATGCAGCCACCCGGGGCGGCAGGTACGAGCGGGATTCGTTTCGCTCGGGGCGGCATGGGCATCCTCGCTGATCAAGGGGACGCGGCCTACCTCTACACCGGCTCGGATGGCGCTCCTGGCGGACGCGGCCGGAGTCGAGGCGTGAACGTGATCGCGGCCTCCGTCCTGACCATCAGCGTCATCGTCGCGCCGGCCGCCGGATGCGGACCATCCCTACGGCGCACGGCAAGGCGGAGCCGCTCTGCGCCATGGTCGAGGGAGCGCTCGTATTCGGCGCGGCGCTGTTCATCGCGGTCGAGGCGGTGCGGCGGCTGGCGGTCGGCGGTCGCTCGGGAACCTGGACCTGGGCATCGGGATCGCCGCGGTGGCGGGGCGCCGCGAACGCGGCGCTCGGTTCTACCTGCTCGCGGGTCGCGCGGCAGCGAAGCGCTCCGGCGCGCTGCGCGCGGACGGCGTGTCCACGTCGCTGTCCGACACCGCGACCACCGCGGCGAGCATCGCGGCGCTGCTCGCGGTGAGCTGGACATGAGTTACCGTGGATCGACCCGCGGTCGCCACGCTGGTCGGCGCGCGAACCTGCTCTGGGCAGGCGCGAAGGTGGTCGGCGCTCGCTCGACCGGGCTTCTCGACGAGGCGGACTTCGGCTGCTCGAGCGCATCGCGAAGGTGCTCGAGACCGCGCGCGGCGGCCGAGTGGTGCGACATCCACCAGCTCCGCTGCCGCACCGTGGGCCGGCGCAAGCACGTCGACCTGCACCTCGGTGGTGCCGCGCTACTTCGCCGATGGACGAGGCGCACCGGGTCGAGCGACGCGCTCGGAGGCGGCGCTCGGCCGCGCGCTCGAGGGCGAGGAGACTTCGTCGTGCACATCGATCCGTGCCGGCCGATGCACTGCGGCGGCTGCGCGATGGCAGACTGCCCGGTCGCGATCGGCGCCGCTCACCAACGGTCTCTTCGACGTCGAGCCTGACCGACAGGGCCCGGTCTGATTCACTTCGCTCAGCTGCCCTCGCTGCGCGTGCCTGCAGCCTGCGGCCTCGAGCTCGGGCGGCCTCGCCTCGGCTTGTAGCCGCGAGCCTCGCTCGGTAGGTTCTTCCGATGCCGACCCCCGCGGCATCGAGCTCCAGCCCGACATCCCCATCTGCCAGACGGACCTGCCGCTCGACTGGTACCAGCCCGAGTTCAAGCCGTACGCCGAGGAGTACCTCGCGCTGCCCGACCGGTCTGCCGGGCACGGTGCTGCCCTGGATGGACCGCTACATCGAGCCCGGCGCGCGCCGCGCTCGGGCCGCGACTCATGCTGCTCGCGCACTACTACATGGGCGGCGAGATCGTGAAGCTGGTCGAGCGCTACGGCGGGCTGCATCGCCGACTCGTACCAGCTGGCGCTGCAGGCGGTGCTGCACCCCGAGGAGCGAGATCTTCGTCGAGTCGGCGGTGCACTTCATGGCCGAGGCGATCGCGCTCCTCGCCGCACCCAGACCAGCAGGTGTGGATCACGAACCCGAAGTCCGGCTGCACCATGGAGATGATGGCCAAGGAGTTCATGATCGCGCCGCTCTTCGACGAGCTCCGAGGCGCGCTACGGCGACGATCTCGCATGGTGATCGCGTACATGAACACGTCGGGGCGCGTGAAGGCGCTCGCCGGGCGGACGGGCGGCGCGGTGTGCACGCAGCTCGAACGCGAGGCGCGATCATGCGCTGGGCGCTGCGCGCAGGGCAAGAAGATCTTCTTCGTGCCGGACCAGCACCTGGGCCGAACGTCGCGGCCGAGATCGGGCTGCGCGCCCGACAAGATCGCGCTCCAGTGGCCGCGGCGGTCACGAGGGGCGGCGATCTCTCGCGACGCCGACGCGAGCGCGCGCGCCTCGACCGGGCGCGAGCTCGTGCTCTGGGGCTCGCTCTGCGGCGTGCACACGATCTTCACGCCGGCGCACGTCGCGTACTGGCGAGCGCGCGGCTACACCGTCGTGCGTTCACCCGGAGTGCCCGCGAGGTCGTCGCGGCCGCGGACGGCTTCGGCTCGACGAGCCAGCTCTGGAAGCGCGTGCTCGACGCAAGCCGAGGCAGCCAGCTTCGCCGATCGCCACCGAGGGCCACTTCGTGCGCAACGCTCGCCGAGCAGGCGGCGCTCGCGCGGCGTCGAGGTCGTGCACATGGCCGACGTGCCGGGCGACGCCGTCGCGCGGGCTGCGGCTGCGCGACCATGTCGCGGAACGACCCGCCGCACCTCGTCGCGATGCTCGACCTGCTGCGCCAGGGCAAGGCGCCGGATCTGAACCGCGTGCTGCCGGGCGACGTGGTCGACGAGATCACCGGCGCGCGCGAGCGGCTCGACTGCGTCAGGCCAGGCGCGAGGTCGCGCGCGATGCGCGGCGCGCGCTCGAGCGGATGATCGAGATCACCGGGCCGCAAGCGAGAGCGAGCGATGGGCGAGGTCTGCCACGAGATCACCCCGAAGCTGCGCGCGAGTGGATCGAGGCGCAGCGCGTCTTCTTCGTCGCGACCGCGCTGGCGGCGCGGCGGGTCGGGTGAACGTCTCGCCGAAGGGACGCGGCACTCGCTGCGCATCCTGGACGCGCGCCACGGTCGCCTACCTCGACTTCGTCGGCAGCGGCGTCGAGACGATCGCGCACCTGCGCGAGAACAGGCGCGCATCACGCTGATGTTCTGCGCGTTCGCAGGCCCGCCCAAGATCGTGCGCCTGCACGGCCGCGGCGACGCGATCGAGCCGGCCGACGCCGGAGTTCGCGGCGCTGCGCGCGAACTTCCCGGAAGCGTCGGGCACGCGCGCGATCATCCGTGGTCCAGCGATCGAGCGCGCAGGCGACTCTGCGGCTACGCGCGGTGCCGCTCTACAGCCTACGAGGGCGAGCGCCACCGCCACGGGCGCGCTGGGCCGAGAAGAAGGGCCCCGACGGGCCTCGTGAGGTACCAGCGCGACGAAGAACGCCGCGAGCATCGACGGGCTGCCGGGCCTGCGCTGGGTCGGCGAGGAGAGCGAGTGAGCACGGTCGCGGCGGTGCTCTTCGATCTCGACGGCACTGCTCACCGATCCCAAGCTCGGGCATCACCCGCTCGATCCAGCACGCGCTGCGCAAGCGCGGCCTGCCGGTGCCGGACGCAGACGCGCTCGCGCCCTGCATCGGCCCGCCGCTCGAGCAGTCGTTCCGCGAGCGCTTCGGGCTCGCGCCCGACGACGCGCGTGCGCGCGGTCGCCGACTACCGCGAGTACTTCCGAGCCCCACGGCATGTGTCGAGAACGCGGTGTACCGGGCATTCCCAGGCTGCTCGCTGCGGCTCCGCGCGGGCGGCGTCGCGGCTCGCGCTGGCCACGAAGCCGACCGTCTACGCCGGGCGCATCCTCGCACGCTTCGGCTGGCGCCGCACTTCGAGCGCGGTGGTCGGCAGCTTCCTCGACGGGCGTCGGGTCCGAGAAGCGCGAGCTCGTCGCCGACGCGCTCGCGCTGCTCGACGGCGTGCCGCGCAGAGCGCGCGGTTCTGGTCGGCGACCGACGTGCACGACATCGCTGGCGCGCGCGCGAACGGCATCGCCGCGATCGGCGTCGGCTACGGCAGTACGGCACGCGCGACGGAGCCGGGTGGCTGCGGCGCGCGAGCGGGTCGCCGAGTCAGTCGCCGCTCTTGGGGCGTCCTTCTCAGCTCTAGCTTCTCGAGCTCTTGCTCGAGCTCCTTCAGCCGGTCCTCGCGGCGACTTCTTCACCTCTTCGCGGCGCGGGCGTGATCTGCCGCCAGCCCGCGCGGCAGCTCGACTTCGTCGCCGGGAACCAGTTGCCGTCCCAGGCGAACGCCATGTACCAGCGGTTCAGCGCCCAGCGTGAACCAGTGTCTCGTCCTTCGCGCGGTGCGCGGTTCGGGTCGAGCGCCTGCGCGCGCTGGCAGCCGTCGATCCCGGCGTCGATCGAGCTCCGGCGCGGCGTCGGCCTTATATGCGTTCGGCACTGGCACTCGCGTGCTCGACCGGGTCGCGGTCGGCAGTGTCTGACGCGTGGTGCCGCACGCTCGCGAAGAGCACGCCGCGGCGCAGCAGCGCGAGCCAGGCGTCACTGCCGGCACTCGAGCGCGAGGCTCGCTCGGCACACGCAAGCCGCGCTCGATCTGGGCCGGCGCTCGCGCGCGCGGCGAACTCGCCGGCTGGCGTGCGCGGCTCGCGACCGCTCGCGCGCGCGAACAGATAGGCGGCGAGGAACACGTCGCCGGCGCCGGTCGGGAAGCGGCGCGCGCGCGGGAACGCGCCGCGATCTCGTCGACACCGCTGCGTGTCACGAGCAGCGCGCCGCGCGCGCCGCGCGTGACCAGGAGCTCCGCCACGTCGAACTCGCGCCGGAACTCCTCGAGCGTGCGCCCTCGAGCAGCACCGCGATCTCCTCCTCGGCCGCCTTCGCGACCGAGACGCGCGCAGAAGTCCTTCAGCGCCGGGTTCGGCGCGAGCCGCGTGCCGTCGGCGAGGAGAGCCGCGCGAGCCCCTGCAGGTCGATGCCGACCCGGTCCCTCGCAGCACGGCTGAGCGTCTCCGGGCGCGAGGTCGCGCCGGTGCAGCGGCCCGAGGTGGATCGCGTTCGGCGCGCCGCCAGTCCAGCGGGCAGATCGCCCGGGTGATCGGGTCCGAGGCTGACAGCAGCTCGTGCAGGTCCTCGCTGCCGCTGCAGTCGTTCGCGTAGGTCGGTGGTCTCCGCGGCTCGGCCAGCGCGCGCGTCTCGACTCGCGCCGCGCGCAGCTTGGCCAGGAGCTCGTGCGGCGTCTTCGGGCCGCGCCGCGCGTGACCACGCGCGCGTGCGCGCGCCGAGCGCCGCGAAGGCGAGGCCCGCGTAGTGCACCACGCCGCCCGGCGCAGTCGCGCTCTCCCGGCTCGACGTCGCGCGTGACCGCGCCCAGCACCAGCTGCGGTGAGCTCACGCGAGGCGACATCCGCCGGAGAGTACCCGATTCGGAGCCGCGCCCTGAACGAGCGTACATCGTCCGCGTGGGGAGATCCGGACAGAGGACTTCACCGGTGATCGCCAGACCGAACCCGCTCTCGCATCGCGCGTCCTCGCTGCGGCGCTCTCGGTGGCTGCGGCTGGCGTCTGACGACCCCGACCTGGACGAGCTGCATCGGCGTTCACGTCGCGCGACGTCCGCGTGGATCCCGCGCACCGCGAGCCCTGGTCGTGGAGCTGCATCGAGGACGGCGACAAGCGGCCGCAGCCTGTCGATCTGGGTGCGGCGAGTTCGAGGCGGAGTCGATCGCGCGCGCGATGGAGCAACCAGCCGAGCGCGCGCCCGAACCTGCACGACCTGCTCAAGAACGTGCTCGACCGCATCCACGGGCACGTGCGCCGCACCACGGTGACGCGAGCTGCACGAAGGCATCGTACTTCGCGGTGATCGAGCTCGGAGTTGCGCGGCCGCACGGTCTCGCCTCGACGCGCGGCCGAGCGACGCCATCGCGGTCGCCGCTCGCGCGCCGGCGCGCCGCTCTTCGTGCGCGACTCGCTCTTCGAACCTGCGGATCAGATTCCCGACGACGAGCACGCCGTCGAAATCGATTTTCGAGCGGCGACCGAGCGCGATTGCCCTGCGGCGGTCGAAGCTCTAGCGCGCCACTTGCGCCAGCAGTCGCACGTGCAACTCCGCTCGACGCGTTGACTCTGTCGTCGGCGCGCTGGCATGATCGCGCCGCGTCAGAGTTCTCTCACAGGCGTGGTGCGAGAGAATGACCGGTCGAGAGATCGCCATCGAGTTCACCGGAGATGTTCGACGACTTCGACGTCTCGGACATCAACACGATGCTCGCGAAGAACGTGAGCATGGACATGCTCGAGTTCTTCGCGTCCTACGCGCGAGCGCTTCGCCGACGACTGCGCGGCGAAGAACCTCGAGCTCGGCGACGTGCGCGGCCGGCTGCCGAACCTGCTCATCATCGGGTACATCATCCGCGTGCTCGAGGAGCGACTCACTTAGCGATGTGCCCGTGCTCGTCGCGGATCACGCCGTCGACGCGCAGGTCGCCCGGCTGCGATCGCCACTCCGCGAGATCCTGCAGGTACGCCCCGCGCCAGCGCGCGGATGCTCGACGAACCGCGCCCGTGAACGGGTTCTGCAGGTCGAGGATGATCACGTAGGGCGAGGTGCGCGAGGTACTGCGCGAACTGCTCGATCGCCTGCGCCACCGTCGTGCTCCGCCTCCGCCTTCACCTTGCCCCGTCGGCTGGCCCGCGACGATCTCGCCGCCCATCAGCACTCTCGCCGTTCGGGTCCTTCACGTGCGAGTTGATCCAGCGCGCGAGCTCAGGGAGGCTGCCCTCGAACTCGCCGGGCAGGAGCGTCTTGCCGAGGATGTCGCGCCCGCGCAGGTAGTACAGGAAGTGGTTCGTCATCAGCACCGGCACGCCGTCCACGTCCTTCCAGTGGAAGTGCCAGGCGGCCGGGCCGAAGCCCGACTGCGCCAGGTTGTTCAGCGTCTCGTCGAGCGGCAGGAGCGGGTCGTTCTGCAGCGCCAGGTTCATGATCCCGCGCACGTCCTGCAGCACGCTGCGGTCGTACACCACCGAGCGGCGTCTCGAGCCGCTTCGACGCGTTCGGCGAGCGCCGCCGCGCCCGACAGGCGGTTGTAGATCGCGGGCAGGCGCGAGGTGCCCGGTGCGCGGGCCGCGCGGCTCGATCGACGGTTCCGAAGATCGCGGGCTTGCCTCCGGGTGTCGTGCGTCAGGTGGCTCGCGCGCCGCATCGCCCAGCCGTACTTCGCCGCGGCCGCGTACTGGATCAGCACGTCCTTCACCGACGACTTGTCGGGGATCTCGAGCTTCACCGATGCCGCCGGCCGAGTGGCCCTGGACGTACTGCGACGTTGATGTAGCTCGACGGGTGGTGCGCCATGATCATCTTGCGCGAGCCCGGCGAGGTCGCCCTCGAACTCGGCCGCCCTCGAGCAGCGGCGCGTCGAGCGAGGTCTTCTGGTCGACCAGGAGGTTGCTGCGCACGTAGAGCACCTCCGGGTAGATCTGGTAGTCGAAGCCGCCGACCTTCTCGCGCAGCGACGCGCATCGCGTCCGTCGAGCGAGCCCGCGGGCAGGTCGAGATCGACGCGGATCAGCGAGAGATCCGGGCTCTGGTCCTGGGGCATGATCTCGTCGAGCGCGATCACCAACCCGGCCTCGGTGGCGATCCGGTCGAGCGCGTACTCGAGGTCCACGCCGGCGAAGCGGAGCGCCGGGACGTTCGGACCCGCCGGGGCCCGCCATCCTTCTTCTTCGACGCCGCAGCCGCCCTGGCAGGACGGGCCGGGCGGCCAGCGTCGCCGCGAGCGCGACGCAAATGCGGGAAGGACGCGTGGACACGATGGAATCTCCTCGGCGGGGGAGCCGCAGTCTAGCAGCGCGGGGGGCGTCAAAACGCCGGCCGCGCGTTGACAGCGGTTTTCGAGCATCACACCACTTGACCGGCGATCGCCGGCCGGAGGATGCGCGCTGGGCCAGAAAGTGCACATGACCCGACAGGGTCACGAGCAGCTCTCCGAAGAGCTGCGCCGCCTGAAGGGCGTGGAGCGACCGGCGGTATCGGCGGCGATCGGACGCGCACGCGAGCACGGCGACATCTCCGAGAACGCGGAGTACGACGCGGCCAAGAGAGAAGCAGGCGATGATCGAGGCGCGCGATCCGCCAGGTCGAGGACCGCCTCGCGCGCGCGGAAGTCGTCGACACGAGCGGTCAGCCTCCCGACGTGGTGCGCTTCGGCACCACCGTCGTGCTGGAGGATCTGGATACGGGCGACGAGGTCACGTATCGCATAGTGGGCGAGGACGAGGCGGACGTGACGCGCGGATTGCTCTCGGTTACGAGCCCGGTTGCGCGCGCGTTGATCGGCAAGCGGGTGGAAGACGAGGTCCAGGTCGCCGTCCCGGCGGGCCGACGCCAGTACGAAGTCCGCGACATCCGATTCGACGCGTGACGGCCAAACCGCTCGAGCGCGTGCGCCTGGCGATCGTGGGCAGCGGCCCCGCAGGCTACACCGCGGCGATCTACGCGGCGCGCGCCGAGCTGGCCCCGCTGGTCGTCGCCGGCGCGGCGTTCGGCGGCCAGCTCATGGTCACGACCGAGGTCGAGAACTACCCGGGCTTCCCGAGGGCGTGGCCGGGCCCTGAGCTGGTGGAGCTGTTCCGCAAGCAGGCCGAGCGCTTCGGCGCGCGCGTGGTGTTCGAGGACGCGACCGAGATCGACTTCTCGACGCCGGCCGTTCGGGATCGAGACCGACGAGCGCACGGATCGAGGCCGACGCGGTGGTCGTCGCGACCGGCGCGCAGGCGAAGTGGCTGGGCATCCCGTCGGAGGAGACGTACGTGAACCGCGGCGTGTCCGCGTGCGCCACCTGCGACGGCGCGCTCTTACCGCGGCAAGGCGATGGCGGTCGTCGGCGGCGGCGACACCGCGATGGAAGAGGCGCTCTTCCTCACCCGCTTCGCGAGCGAGGTCGGCGGTGATCCACCGGCGCGGCGAGCTCCGCGCGAGCAAGATCATGGCCGACCGCGGCGAAGCACAACGCGAAGATCCGCTTCGTCTGGCACTCCGAGGTCGCCGAGGTGCTGGGCGACGAGAAGGGCGTCACGGGCGTGCGCGTGCGCGACCTGCGCAGCGGCGCGCTCTCGACGCTCGAGATCGGGGCGCTCGTTCGTCGCGATCGGCCACAAGCCCAACACCGACTTTGTTTCAGGGCGTGCTCGACGCTGAACGCGCAGGGCTACCTCGTGACCCAGCCGGGCTCGACGCCGCACCCGGATCGAGGGCGTGTTCGCCTGCGGCGACGCGATGGATCCCGTCTACCGCCAGGCCGTGACCGCGGCCGGCACCGGCTGCATGGCCGCTCTCGACGCCGAACGCTGGCTAGCGCACCACGAGTAGCGGTGAGGGTCGAGTTCGACCGACACAGCCTGCGCGTCGACGGCCGGCGGGTGATCGTCCGCGCGGGCTCGCTGCACTACTTCCGGCTGCCCGCGCGGCGCTCTGGCGCGACCGGATCGCGCTCCTGGCGGACGCGGGCCTGAACGCCGTCGACGTGCTACTACCCGTGGAGCTACCACGCCGAGCGCCCGGGCGAGCTCGACTTCGCGGGCCTGCGCGACGTCGAGCACCTCCACGACCTGATCGAGCGCGCGGGTCTGTACCTGATCGCGCGCCCGGGCCCGTACGTGTGCGCGGAGCTCGACTTCGGCGGGCTGCCGGCCTGGCTGCTCCGCGACGAGTCGGTCACGCCGCGCTGCCGCACCCGCGAGGGCTACCTCTACTCGCGCGCGCGTACATGGACGAGGTGCGCGGCTGGTTCGAGGCGATCGTGCCGCGCATCGCGGCGCGCGCGAACCTGCTGCTGTTCCAGATCGAGAACGAGTACGCGCTGCCGTCGCCGGTCGGCGCGCTGTCCTCGCCGCTCGCCGATCTCGCGATTCGCTGGCTCGGCGCGCGCAGGCTGGCGCGGATCGCGGACTCGCCGTGGCTGCGGCGGCTCGCGCTCGGCGGCGGACGCGAAGCTCCGGCGCGGCGCCGCTCGGCCAGCACAACGGCTACATGCGCGACTCTACCACGCTCGCGCGCAAGCTCGGCGTGTCGGTGCCGATCTTCCACAACGACGTCCACCCGCTGCGCGGTCGCCAGCTCGACGTGGACCTGCTCGCGCTCGACCGCTACCCGATCACCACGTTCCGGCGCGACTGGCGCGACGACCCGCGCACGCTTCGGCGAGTTCGCCGGCGACGAGGCCGCGCTCGACGCGCCACGGGACGGACCGCAGAACCCGGTCTTCTATCCCGAGCTGCAGGGCGGCTGGTACGACGGCTGGGGCGGCGTCGGCTACCCGCGGATCCGCGAGCAGCTCGGCGCCGACGGCATCGACGGCGCGACCAAGGCCGCGCTCGCCGCGCGCGCGACGCTCTGGACCTACTACGTGTTCTGCGGCGGCACGACCTGGGGCTACCAGGCGAGCCCCGACGTGTACAGCTCGATACGACTACGGCGCGCCGATCGGCGAGTCGGGCGCGACCGACGCCCGCTACGAGGCCGTGCGCCGGCTGAACGAGTTCGTCGCTGCAGCACGAGCCGGACCTCGCCTGCACCGACCCGGACCCCGAGCACCGGCCGCTGTGCCCGCAGCACTTCGCGACCCGGCTCGGCGCGCGACACCGCTACGTGTTCCTGCGCAACCCGACCCGGCGCGCGCGCCGTCGTCTCGACGCCCGGAGCCCGAGCGCGCCGAGCTCGCGCCCTGGGAGACGCAGATCCGTGTCTACGACCGCGCGCACCGCGAGCGCTCGTTGGCGTGTCGCCCGAGCTGCCCGCCGCGACGGCGAAGCTCGCGAGCCCGCTGCCGCCCGCGCTGCCGCGGCTCGAGCGCTGGCGCTTCTCGGACGCGAGCCCGCAGCTCGGCGCCCGCGCTACGACGACTCGGCCTGGACCGAGCTGTCGCCGCAGGCGCTCGCGACCGGCGCGATCGACCTCGACGCGCTCGGCCTGCACTGGGGCTTCGTCTGGTACCGTGGCCGCTTCTTCGGCGCGCTGGACCGGCTGCTGCTCGACGCGCGCCACTGCTGGGCGGTCTGGATCAACGGCAAGCGCGTGGCCTCGGGCGACCAGCTCCGAAATCCGCTCGGCGTCGGCGCCGACGGCGCCCGACGCACGCGCGTGTCGCTGCGCCGCGCGCCGCTCGACCCGGCCGGCGAGAACACGATCGCGATCCTGGTCGAGAGCTCGGCCACAACAAGGCCGTTCGCCGACGACGGCGCGAACCCGCGCGGCCTCGTCTCGCTCGACACCGGCGCGACCCGCGTCGCGCTGGCGCTTCCGCGGCGGCCTCGTGCGCGGCGGAACGCGGCCAGACCCCGCTCGTCGACTTCGCCGGGGTCGAGCGCGCGCAGACCCGCAGAGGTCGTCCTGCCGCACGGCTGGGCCGGCGCCCCGAAGGCGTGGCGCTCTACGAGACGAGCTTCCGGCTCGAGGGCATCGACCCCAAGCACACCGCGCTCCGGCGCTCGCCTTCGACCCCGGGCCGCGGCAAGGCCAACCTCTACCTGAACGGCTTCCTGCTCGGCCGCTACTGGCCCGAGCGCGGCCCCCAGCGCCGCTTCCCGCTGCCCTGGGGCGTCCTCGTCGCCCGACGACGAGAACCACCTCGCCATCGCCCTCTGGAAGCGCAGCGCGCGCGCAGCTCTGGGAAGCTGCGCCTGGAGTGCCCGCCTGACCGCGCCGTTCGCCCTGGACGCAGCCGCGCCAAGTTCAACTAAACTCTCCGGTCATGCTGGACAAGGAGATCCTCGAACGACTGATCGAGGTTTCTCCCGACATCGTCGTCGCGACCGACGCCGAGGGCATGGTCCAGTACTACAACGACGGCGCGCGCGAGAACCTCGGCTACTCGCGCGCTCGAGATCATCGGGCGCTACGTCGTCGAGCTCTATCCGTCGATCGACGAGGCGCGCCGCGTGATGACCGCCATGCGCGGCCCCGAGCACGGCGGCCCCGGCCGGGTCGTGAACTTCCCGACCACGTTCGTCGCGAAGGACGGCCACGAGCTCGACGTCGCGATCTCCGGCGTGATCCTCTACGACGAGCGAGGAGACGGAGCAGGGCACGATCGGCTTCGCGAAGGACGTCTCCGAGCTCAAGCGCCGCGACCAGCTCGCGGTGCTCGGCGAGGTCGCGATCGGCCTCTCGCACGAGATCAACAACCCGCTCACCGTGATCGAGAGCCAGGTCGCGCTGCTCGCAGCGCCACCTCGAGGAGCGCGGCGACGCCGGCCAGCTCGACCGCGTCGGCGAAGGTGCGCGCCGAGATCCGGCCGCATCGAGTCGCACCTGCAGCGGCTGCACGACATGGCCGAGCAGGGCGGCTACTCGAGCACCGAGTACCTGGGCGCGCGCGCGCATGATCGACCTGTCGGCCGCGCGCCCGGCGCGCGCGCAGCGCCTGGCGGGCCGCAAGATCCTGGTCGTCGACGACGACACGCGCGGTGCGCGAGTCGATCGCCGAGATCCTGCGCGCCGAGGGCAGCGCGCGTGGCCGAGGTCGGCAACGGCAAGGAGGCGATCGAGCGGCTGCGCGTGGAGCGCTTCGACCTCGTGCTCTCCGACGTCGTGATGCCCGAGATGGACGGCTACGAGCTCTTCCAGGCCGCGCGACGCGAGGCGCCCGAGACTGCCGGTCGTGCTGATGACCGGCCTTCTACTACGACCAGGACCACGTCATCAAGCGCAGCCGGCTCGAGGGCCTCGACGGCGTGATCTTCAAGAAGCCGGTCAACCCCGAGCGCCTGGTGAAGACGCTCGCGGAGCTGATCACGCGGGTTCGGCCAGGTCCTTCTTCACGTTGAAGAGCTTGCCGTCGCTGCTCTTCGACGAGCCAGGCGCTGTCCCACTCCTGAAGCACGGACAGCTCGTCGCCGGCGGCGAACTCGACGTCGGCGAGGTCCTCGCCGAGGTTGGCCTGGTGCTTCAGCGTGACGGCGGACTTGAGCTTGATCGAGTCAGCCATGGCGCGTTCATAGCACAGAGGCCGGGCGTGCCGGCGACCGCGGCCAGGGTGATCCGCTTCGCGCCGCTTTCGCGCCGCAGCGTCCGGGCCGCCTCGACCAGGGTCGCGCCGGTGGTCGCCACGTCGTCGAGCAGGAGCACCCGCCGGCCCGCCAGCGCGAGCGGTCGCGCGGCGAAGCTGCCGGCCACGTTCGCGCGCCGCGCGGCGATCGGTGAGGCCCGGTCTGGGGCGGCGTGGCGCGGGCGCGCCAGAGGACGCGCCGAGGACGCGGCGCGCCGAGCGCACGCGCGAGGCCGCGCGCGAGCTCGTGGACCGGATCGCGCGATTCGCTCCGCACGCGGGCGAGGTGGCGCGGCACCGGGCACGATCGCGTCGAAGGCGAGCTCGCGGCACGCGCGCGGCGAGCCAGGCCACCAGCACCGCGCGCGCGTCGTGGCGGCCGTCGAACTTGAAGCGGCGCACGAGCTCGAGCCCGATGCCCTCGTAGGCGATCGCGGTGTGCACCGCGCGCAGCCGCGGGAGCCTGCGCACGCCGGCGGCGCAGCGCGCGCACAGCACGAGGCTCGCCCGCGCGCGCGGCGCGTCGCATGCCGGGCAGACGCTGGGCGCCACCAGCTCGAGCAGCGCCGAGCCGAGCGCGCGCACGCGCCGCCACGGGGCTCAGCGCGCGTCGACGAGCAGGCTGTGCCCGGTCATCGCGCGGGGACCGGCAGGTCGAGGAGCTGGCACAGGGTGGGGCGCCAGGTCGGCGAGACCGCCGTCGCGCAGGCGCTTGCCGCGCGGCGTCGGCGCCGACCCACCAGAGCGGCACGGGGTTGGTGGTGTGCGCCGTGTGCGGGCCGCCGGTCTCGGGGTCGATCAGCTGCTCGATGTTCCCGTGGTCGGCGGTGATGAGGCAGCGCGCCGCCGCGCGCGAGCACCGCGTCGGCACAGCGCGCTCGAGGCACGCGTCGACGACCTCGACCGCCTGCGACGCCGGCGGGGATCACGCCGGTGTGGCCGACCATGTCGGGGTTCGCGTAGTTCACCAGGACGAACGCGTAGTCGCTGCTCGGCCATCGCCACGAGCAGCGCGTCGGTGACGGCGACGGCGCTCATCTCGGGCTTCAGGTCGTAGGTCGGCACGTCGCGCGGCGACGGGATCAGGATCGGTCCTCGTTCGCGAACGGCTCCTCGCGGCCGCCGTTGAAGAAGTAGGTGACGTGCGCGTACTTCTCGGTCTCGGCGATGCGGAGCTGGCGCGCCGCCGCGCGCGGCGACGAGCTCGCCGAAGCTGCTCGCGCACGTCGACGGAGCCGAACAGCGACCGGCAGGCCGAAGCGTCTCGTCGTACTCGGTCAGGGTCGCGAACGCGCCCGGCCGGATCGCGCGGCAGCGCCGCGATCTCGGCGCCGAGCGCCGAGGGCTGCACGCGGGTGAGGGCGTTGGTCAGCTCGCGCGCGCGGTCGGCGCGGAAGTTGAAGAACAGCGCGGCGTCGCCGTCGCGGCAGCGCGCGGGTTCCCGCGATCACCGTCGGCTGGATGAACTCGTCGCCCCTCGCCGCGGGCCGTGCGGCTTCGACCGCGGCCACGGCGCTCGGCGCCTCGAGCCCTCGCGCGAGCACCATCGCCTGGTAGGCGCGCGCGACCCGGTCCCAGCGCTTGTCGCGGTCCATCGCGAAGTAGCGGCCCGACACCGTGGCGATGCAGCCGCCCGCGCTCGCGGCAGCGCGCGCCTCGAGCGGCTCGATGTAGCGTCCGGGCGATCCGCGGCGCGCGTGTCGCGGCCGTCGGTGAACGCGTGCAGGATCGGCCTGATCCCGCGCTGGTCGCACAGGCGCAGGATCCCGTACACGTGGTCGAGCGAGCTGTGCACGCCGCCGTCGGAGACGAGGCCCATCAGGTGGAGCGCCCCGCCGCGCGCGCTGCGCCGCCGACAGGAGCTCCTGCAGCGCCGGGTTGGTCGCGAGCTCGCCGGCCTCGATCGCCTTGGCTGATGCGCATCGATGTCCATGTCGATCACGCGGCCCGGCGCCGAGCGTGGTGTGGCCGACCTCGAGTTGCCCATCTGCCCGTCGGGCAGGCCGACCGCCGCGCCCGACGTCTCGATCCTGCGCGTGCGGATAGCGCGATGCGCAGCTCGGCGAAGAACGGCGCGCGGGCCGAGCGCGGTCGCGTCGCCCGGGCCGCCGTCGCCGAGCCCGAACCCGTCGAGCACGACGAGCACCGCGGGGCCGCGCAACTTCAAGAAGCGGCCCCGACCGCGCTGCGCGACGTCGAGCTCCTCGGCGTCGCCCCACAGGCGCTCGAGCCCGAAGAACTCGCGCGCGTCCTCGCTGAACACGTGCACCACGATCTGACCCAGGTCCACGAGCACCCAGCGCGCGACGGTCTTGCCCTCGACACCGAGCGCGCTTCGTTCCGCGCCGCGCGGCCGCGTCGACCGCCGCGTCGGCGAGCGCGCGCACGTGGCGATCCGAGCCGCCCGTCGCGAACACGAAGTAGTCCGCGAAGCCGCAGACCCCGCGCAGATCGAGCACGCGCACCTCCTCGCCCTTCTTGTCACCGATCGCAGTCGCCAGTGCCATGACCAGTATCCCGTGCCGTCGTCAATCGGCCTCTCTCTCCTGGTGGGGTTGGGAGTACAGATGGTGCTTGGCGATGTACTCGCGCACGTCGTCGGGCACTAGGTAACGGATCGACTCGCCAGCCGCGGCGCGCCGCCGGATCTCGCAGGCCGAGATCTCGAGCGGCGTGAACGACACGGCGCGCAGCTCGTTCCCGTTCGCGTGGAGCAGGCCGGGCCGTCCGCCGAGGGTCGCGTCGCGGAACGGCGCGGCCAGCGCGCGTGGGAGGAGCTCGCGCAGCGGACGAACATAGCCGGGCCGCGTCGCGACCGCGAAGTTCGCCAGCTCGAAGCAGCCGCGCCGGCTCGCGCCAGGACTCGAGGTCGGCCAGTGCGTCGGCGCCCAGCGAGGAACCAGAGCTCGGCGCCGGGGTGGCGCGCGCGCAGCGCGGCCGGGGTGTCGACGGTGTAGCTCGGGCCGGCGCGGTGCAGCTCGAGATCGTCGACCTCGAGCGCCGGGTTCGAGGCGATCGCGCGGCGGACCATCTCGAGCCGGTGCGGCGCGGCGGTCACGCCGGCGCGCTTCAGCGGCGGGCTCGCCGGCGGGGATCAGGAGCACCCGGTCGAGCGCGAGCGCTCTCGCGCAGCTCTTCGCAAAGCCGCAGGTGGGCGAGGTGGATCGGGTCGAACGTGCCGCCGAGTACGCCCAGCTTCACTCGAGAATCGTCCCCTCTCCGAAGGCGATGAACTTCTGCGTCGTCGAGCCCCTCGAGGCCCATCGGCCCGTACCAGTGCATCTTCGTCGTCGAGACGCCCACCTCGGCGCCCAGACCGAGCTGGAAGCCGTCCGAGAAGCGCGTGCTGGCGTTCGCGAACACCGGAGCTCGAGTTCACCCGCCGGACGAACTCGCGGGCGCGGCCGCACGTCCTGCGTGACGATCGTCTCGGTGTGGTTCGTGCCGTACGTTGCGGATGTGCTCGATCGCCTGGTCGATCGAGTCGACCATGCGCACGGACATGACCTTGGCGAGCCACTCGGTGTGGTAGTCCGCGTCGGTCGCGGGAGCGGCCTGCGGGAAGCGCTCGCGCGTGCGCGCGCAGCCGCGCAGCTCGACGCCGTGGCGCGGCGAGCGCGCCGAGCACGTCGGGCAGCATCTTGTCCGGCGAGCGCCGCGTGCACGAGCAAGGTCTCCGCCGAGTTGCACACCGACACGCGCTGCACCTTCGAGTTCACCGCGATCGTCGCGCGCCATCTTCGGCTCGGCGAACTCGTCGAGGTAGACGTGGCACAGGCCCCTGTAGTGCTTGATCACGGGGATCCGTGACTGCTCGACGACGCGCCGGATCAGGCTCTCGCCGCCGCGCGGGATCACCAGGTCGATCGCGTCGTCGCGCGAGCAGGAGCGCATCCACGAGCTCGCGCTCCGGATGTGGCCACGAGCTGCGACCGCGTCCTCGCGGCACGCCGGCGCGGCGATCGCGCTCGCGCAGCACGGCTCGGCGAGCGCGCGGTTCGAGTGCAGCGCCTCGGAGCCGCCGCGCAGGATCGCCGCGTTGCCGCTCTTCAGGCACAGCGCCGCGACGTCGGCGGTCACGTTCGGCCGCGACTCGTAGATCACCAGGATCACGCCGAGCGGATCCGCATGCGCCCGACCTGCAGGCCGCTCGGCCGGTTCCACATGCGCGGTGATCTCGCCCACCGGATCGGGCAGGGCGGCGACCTCGCGCAGGCCGTCGGCCATCGCCGCGATCCGCTCCGGGTTCAGGGTCAGGCGCGTCGAGCAGAGGCGCCGTCGAGGCCCCGGCGCGCGGCCGGCCTCGAGGTCCTGGGCGTTGGCTCGCGCAGGATCGAGCCTGCAGGCGTCCTCGAGGGCGTCCGCGGCCCTGGCCGCAGTGCGGCGCATCCTTCACGTCCGTGCGCAGCTCGCCCAGCCGCTCGGAAGCGGCTCCGGCCCGGCGCACGAGATCGGCGACCAGCTCGGCCTGGGTCATCGCGCACCTATCTTAGCGGCAGAACGAGATAGATGGCGTAGGGCGGCGGAACGCGCTAAGCCGGGGCCGGAACGTACCTACTGGGCGCTCGCGGGCGGGCGCTGGATGTACTTCGGATTCTGAGGGGTTCCCTGCATCCGGACTTCAAGCCGCGCTGGATCGCGATCACGTACTCGCGGTCCTCCGGCGAGGACGGGTCGGCGAGCGCGAGAAAGCCCGCGAAGCCAGTCCTGCGCGCGGGGACTCCGAGCGCGTCCAGCGCCTCGCCGCGCGTGTGGCCAGCCCCACTTCTCCTTCGGGTCGAGCGCGACCGCGCGGTCCAGCGCGACGAAGTGCTCCCTTCGCGTCCTTCGCCTCGTGCAGGCGCAGCCAGCCGATCCTTCCGCAGCACCTCGGGATCCTCCAGCCAGCGCGCGGACTGCTCGAGCGGCTCTGAGCGCAGCGAGCGGCTCGTGGGTGCCCCTCGAGCGCGCCCCCGACGCCGCGCGTTCAGCTCCGGGTCGAACGGCTCGATCTCCAGCCCGCGCTGCCGGTGAGTCCGCGGGGCGGCCTCCGAGAAAGTGTTCTGGCGTCGATCTTCCAGCCAGCCGCGCTCGCGGTAGCCGTCGTACTTGCCCGGCAGGAGAGCGATCGCGTGGTCGATCGCGGCCGAAGCCTCCGGCGTAGCGCTGCAGAAGTCGCAGGAGTCTCGCGCGCTCCTTGTGGATCTGGAACGTCGAGCGTCTTGGCCTGCGCCTCTGTAGATGGCGAGCGCCGGCGCGTACTCGGCCCCTGCGCCACATCTCGGCATACGCGCGCCCGCGAGCGCGGTGTCCGAGGCGAGCTGCAGTGAGCAGCGGGCTCTCGGTTCGCGTGCTTCGGCGGCGCGTCGGCGAGAAAGGCGTCGTACTGCGCCTCGGACACGGCGCCGGAGCGAGCGATGGCGTCGCGCACCAGCCAGCTCTGTGGAGAGCTCTTGAGCCCCGCGTCGGCCGTTGCCTGGGAACAGCTTTTGGCGTCGCCGGTCGCCGCCGCCATCTTTCGATGAGGCGTTCGCGCTGTAGGCGACCATGAGTCGCGGATTCACCCCGAGGGCCAGCCGCCTGGTATTCGGCGATCGAGCTCGCGGCCAGCTCGCGCACGCGATCCGCGGGGATCGCCACGCCAGACCGGCTCGCGTTCCTGCACACCGCGGAAGCGCGTGAAGCGCTGGCGCAGTATCTCGCGCGCCCGATGGGCGCAGGAAGCTCTTCGGAGCTTGGGCGACCCAGCGTTCGGACGCCGCCGGGGCCCAGAGACTCGCCGGAGGTCGAGAATCCGCGAGAACCTGATTCCCACGGCGAACTCAAGTCCATCTCCTTGCGCTCGAAGGCCCGCTGCAGCGGAGTCAGCAGAGTCTCTGATGGCGTCGAACTCTGCCCTCGCGCGTCATGCGCATGATCTGACGCGGCGCGCCGGAGAGCGCGGAGTAGGGTGCGAACGAGAGCCGGACGCCGTCCGGGCTCGTGCGAGGCGTGGCTCCGGCGCTCCCGGCCCGGCAGCCAGAGACACGCCGAGAGAGAGAGTCCGGAGCCAGACACTGGCCCGGTCCGCTGCCGCCGTCTCCATGGTCACCCCCGTGTGCCGTCGCGTTCGGACCCCGGGGTCTCTCATCGAAGCGGCGCCTCGGATCGAGTTGCAGCGGGCCGGTGAGTCAGCGACGGAATGACCCGGTCAGGGGCCGCCAATCCACGGTGCGGCCGAGCTGGCCGCGGCGGCAGGCGCGCAGGGCCGGGGCGGCTCGGGGACGCTCGTGCACTGCAGATCCCGCGAGAACGAAGAGGCCGTCGAGCTCCGCCGAGAGCAGACCCGCAGTAAGCGGCGCTTCCGGCGCAGCAGCTCGATCGGTCTCGCGGGCGGCACGCGCGCGAGGCGGCTCCACTTCGACACCCCCCGGCTTGACCACGCGGCTGCCGGGCTCGAGCAGGGCGCTCTCACGTACTCGCCCTTGTCGAGCGAGGTGAGCCGGCCGCGTCCAAGGTGATTCCGCCCGCGCCATGCGGCCCCGGAGGAGCCTCGCCGCGCGGTACACGGCAGGGGCGCGCCCGATCCGCTGGAATCGGCGCGTAGTCACTGGAAGCTGCGGACCGGCGGAACTGCGCAGGCCGCGAGCAGGCACGCCACTGCGACGGAGCGCCCCAGTGCACGCCCCCAGAACACGATCAGATTGTCGCGGTGGATCACTTCGTCGCCGTTCGAGTAGCCGAGCACTTCCGGAATCTCCGAGGTCTTCTCGGCGCTTGATGCGTCGATCTCGCGCGCGTCGTAGAGACAGGCCGCGCGCGATCTCGTCGCCCTCGGGGTCAGACACGCGACCGAGGTCGCCGACGCCGAAGCGCCCCTGCACGTCGGCGACCCCGGCGGGCAAGAGACTCGCGCGCGTCGCTCGCGCAGCGCGCGCGACTGGCGCCGGCGTCGAGCTGCAGACATCCGCGCGGCTTCAAGGTGAAGGCGCGATCCAGTGTTTGCGCGAGGACAGCTGGTCCTCGGCCGGGGCCACTGAGCGTGCCCAGGTCGTCGCCGTCGAGGATGCGGCGCAACACATCTTTGCGTCGCCCGTCGGCGATCACCGTCGGCACGCCGAAGCGCCCGGCGGCAGCGCGCCGCGAGCAGCTTCGAGCGCATCGCCGCCGGAGCTCCAGCGCCGTGCCCTCGCCGCCGGCGACTCGAGCACGCGCGGGCAGTCACCTTCGCACTCCCGGCAGACGTAGCGTCGCACGGCCTCGCGCGCGGGGTCTCCGTCGCGCAGGCCGTCGACGTCGGTGAGCAGGATCAGGAGATCCGCGCCGCAGGTGTTCACCGACCTGTGCGGCGAGCTGATCGTTGTCGCCGAAGCGCAGCTCCTCCGTCGCGACGGAGTCGTTCTCGTTGATCAGCGGCACGACGCGGTCGGCGAGCAGCTGCGCGAGCGTGCGCCGCGCGTTGAGAAAGCGCTCGCGATCCACGAAGCCCGCGTGGTCGAGCAGGATCTGTCCGACGAGCAGGTCCTCGCGCGCGAACGCGCGCTCGAAGCGGCGGCACAGATCGATCTGGCCGACCGCGGCGGCCGCTTGCTTGCCGGGGATCGAGCCTCGGCCGCTTCGCGAGCCCGAGCCGCCGCGTCCCGAGCCCGACCGCGCCTGAGGCGACCACGACGATCTCGCGGCCCGCGCGCATCTGCTCGGCGACCTGCTTGCGCGACCGCGGTGAAGCGGCGCGTCTGCACGCCGCCGGTCTGCGGGGTCGAGAGCGACGTGCCGAGCTTCACCACGACGCGCCGCGCGCGCGCCAGATCCGCGCTTCACCTCTTGCCGACCTCCGCGCGCGAGCGCCTGGAGCAAGTGACCTGACGCCCTCTCCGGTCGCCGCGGAGATCCAGCGCGGCTCGAGACCGCGGCGGGTCAGGCCCTCGGAGAGCAGCGCCCGCTCGGCGGGGTCATGGACGAGATCCGCCTTCGAGATACACCACCACTTCCGGCGCTTCGCGAGATCCTCGGAGTACGGTCGGCCAGCTACCGCGCGCAGCGCGTCGTAGTCGAGCTCGGGGCTCGCGCCGAGTCACCGCCCGCGAGACACGGCTCGGGATCGAGCAGGTGCACGAGCAGCGCGTGCGCTCGACGTGGCGCAGGAAGCGGTGACCGAGCCCCGCGCCGCGGTGCGCGCCCGGGATCAGACCGGGAATGTCCGCGATCGACGAAGCGCGCGCCGCCGCTCTCGACCATGCCGAGATGGGGCTGCAGGGTGGTGAACGGATAGCCGGCGACCTTTCGGCCGGGCGGCGCTGACCCGCGAGATCAAGGTCGACTTTGCCCGCGTTGGGAAAGCCGATCAGGCCGACGTCGGCCGAGCACCTTGAGCTCGAGCCGCAGCCAGCGCTCGTGGCCCCTCTTCGCCCGGCTCGACCGTGAGCGGCGCCTGATTCGTCGACGTTGCGAACATCGCGTTCCCGCGCCCGCCGCGTCCGCCCTCTTCGGCGAGCCAGTCCTGCCCGTCCTCGAGCAGCTCGACGAGGACCGCGCGGGTCTCGTCGTCCTTCACGACCGGTGCCGAGCGGCACGCGGATCTCGACGTCGTCGCCCCACTTGCCGTCCTTGCGCGCGCCCGGAGCCAGCGCGCACCGCGGCCGGCGCGGAAGAACTTGCCGGTGACGCGTAGTCGAGCAGGGTCGCGAGCGAGCGATCCGCCGACGAGCCGCACGGAGCCGCCCTTGCCTCCGTTCCCGCCGTCCGGCCCTCCGCGGGGCACGAACTTCTCGCGCCGGAACGAGCAGCAGAGCCGCGGCCGCTCGTCGCCGCTGCGCACGAAGACGCGGCACTCCGTCGATGAAGTCGGGGGAAGACATCGCGCCGGATTCTAGCCACAAGCGACTGCAAGCGAAGCGCGCAGCGCCGCGCGGGGGACCCCTACGAATCGACGACGGACGCCCGCTTGTGGTTCCGGCCCTCGTAGAACTTCACGACGCCGTCGCGCAGCGCAGACAGGTGAAGTCGCGGCCGATGCCGACGCCGCGTCCCGGTGGATCACGGTGCCGACCTGGCGCACCAGGATCTGACCCGAGCGCACGACCTGACCGCCGTAAGATCTTGGTGCCGCGCGCGCTGCGAGTTGCTGTCGCGGCCGTTGCGGGTGCTGCCCTGACCCTTCTTTGTGAGCCATGACTCGCTCCTCAGACCTCGATCGACCTCGATGCGCACGCGCGTGAAGTGCCGGCGGTGACCCTTGGTCAAGCGATAGCGCTTGCGACGCTTGTAGCTTGAAGATCCGGATCTTCGGCCCGGCGGCATCGCCCTCGATCTTGGCGAGCACCTTCGCGCCCGCGACCAGCGGGTTCCCGACGCGGAGCTCGTCGCCGCCGACGAGCAGGACCTCGCCGAGCTCGATCTTGTCCCCCGGCTCGCCGTCGATCAGCTCGACGTCGAGCAGCGTCTCCAGGAGAGACGCGCACTTGCTTGCCACCAGCGCGAACCACGGCGTACATGGGGAGGCGAGTTTACGCGAATCGGCTTCTCGGTCAACTTGCGGTCGCATGGGCATGCTCCGCATGGTCCGGCTATGAAGCGCTTTGCCTCGGCGAGCGCCTGTTCGGCGCCGGCGACGATGTCGCGCAGCACGTCGCGCGCGGAGCGAGCCTTGATCATGCCGATTCCCTGACCCGCGAAGCCCGGGACGATGTCCGCACGCCGCGCGATCGAGCCCGCCAGGAGCACCGGACCCGAAACCATGCTCTGGAACGGCATCGGCAGTGTCTCGAGGCCGCTGTCCGCGTAGGCCTGGGTCCACTTGCTGCGGATCAAGCGCGCCGGCTTTCCAGTCACTGAACGCGAGACCACGGTGCCCTCTTCGTCGCTGTCGACGATCGCCTGCTTCTGGAAGTCCTGGATTCCGGCCTCGTCGGTGGCGAGGAAGGCCGAGCCGATCTCACGCCCCCGCGGCGCCGAGCATCAGCGCCGCCGCGACGCCGCGGCCGTCCGTGATTCCGCCGGCGCCCAGCACCGGGATCGGTGCGACCGCGTCGACCACCTGCGGAATCAGCGCCATCGTGCCCACGGGTGAGCTTGTGACCGCCCGCGTCGTGGCCCTGCGCGACGATGATGTCGACCCGGCTCTCGGCGACCTTGCGCGCGTGGCGCACCGCGCCGACCACGGCCATCACGACCGTCCCATTCTTGTGTAGTCGGTCGATCCACGGACCCGGGTCGCCGAGTCCCGCCGCGTACACGGGCACGCGCCCTCGATCACGACCTTCCATCTGCGCCTCGAAGAAGTCCTTCGAGAAGACATCGCGCGGCGCGAGCCGCCCTCGCGCGGGGGCGCATTCGGCGCCGCGCCCGTGTGTGGCAGGGCGAGGCCCTCCTTCTCCATGAACTCGCGCGCGAACGCCTGGAGCTTCGCGACCTGGTCGAGCGGCGAAGGACCTTTGCCCGGCTCCGCCTTCGCGCGGCGCACGGACGCGGGCAGCAGCGTGTCGACGCCGAAGGGCTTGTCGGTCAGGTCTACGCGTCTCAGCGATCCAGGCGCGCAGCTCGTTGGGCTGGCACGCGGCCGCGCCCAGGATGCCGAGGCCGCCGGCGTTCGGAGACCGCGGCAGCGAGCTTGGGCGTGCTGGCGCCGCCCATCCCGGCCAGGACGATCGGGGAACTCGATGCCGAGCAGATCGCAGATCGGTGTTCGTAGGCTCACCAGGCGATCATACCAGCCGGACGACGCGCGCCGCGATCGCCCGCGGCGGTGAGACCGGGTGACTCGATGCCCACCAGGTTCACGAGCCCGGCGAGCCCACGAGCCGACTCCTCGGCGATCACGAAGTCGTCGGAAGGCCTCGCCGGGGCCGGCGAGCCGGCGCACTCCCGCGCCCTGGGCGCGAGCTGCGCGACGTCGATCCGGCAGGTAGCGCCGCGCCGCCTCGGCGAACGCGTTCGCCTTCTCGGGGTCGACGGCGTAGGAGATCGCCTCGACGTACTCGGCATCGGGCCCGAGTCGATAGCGGCCGCCGAGATCGACGGTGAGGTGAACGCCGAGACCCGCGCCGTGCGGCACCGGGAGATCAGGCGCTCCGCGATCCGCCCCAGCGATGCGGCGATGCTGAAGTAGTCGCCCTTGCACGGCTTCAGTCGGTAGCCCGCTCGCTCCACGTCGACGCCGGCGAGCGTGGCGACGTGGTCCGAGGCGAGCCCGGCCGCGTTCACGACCGCCCGCGCGGTGACCACGGTCCGCTCTCCCGCCGACTCCGCGTGCACGCGCCAGGCGCCCCGGCGCGTTCCAGGTCCGACACTGAAGTGTGTAGGACGACGCGGCCTCCGTGCGACTCGAGCTCCGCCTGGTAGCTGCCCGCGAGCTCGTGCGCGTCGACGATCCCCGTCACCGGCACCACCAGCGCCGCGCAGCCGCGAACCCGCGGCTCGAGCCGGCGCAGCTCGCGCCTCGTCGATGATCCGGAGTCCTGGCACGCCGTTCTCGGTCCCCCGCGCGAGCAGCGCCTCGAGCGCGCTCACCTCGGAGTCGGCGGACGCGACCACGAGCTTGCCCGTCTGCTTGTGCGCGATGTCGCGCTCGCGCAGCGTGCAGGTCCTCGCGGCCCGCGACACACAGCTCTGCCTTCAGCGACCCGGTCGGGTAGTAGAGCCCGGCGTGGATCACGCCGCTGTTCCGCGACGACGTCTCGTGCGCGGTCGCGGCGTGGCGCTCGAGGACCAGCACCTGCTGTGGCCGCGCGACGCGGCGGCACACGCGAAGCCCCACGACGCCGGCGCCGGATCACCGCGATCCCGGTCTCGCCCAGCCGCCCCCACCATGCGCCGACTATAGTTCAGCCGTCTACTTGCCGACTCGTGATGCGGTGCTGCGCCCGGATTCGAGGGAGGGAAGATGCGACGTGCGCTGACATCGACGGCGATCGCGGCCGTGCTCGCCGCCTGCGCCGCGTCCGCTTCGGCGCAGTCGCGCGCACGTGCACGACGTTCGCGTCGGCGCGCATCCCGGCTTCGACCGCGCGTCGTCATCGAGCCTCGATCGTAACGCGGAGATCGCCTGGGAGCGCGGTCCAGGGCCAGGCGAGGAGAGCTTCTATCTCGACGCCGACCTCGGCCGGCGCGAGCGCGTCATCCAGACGAAGCTCGAACAGGTCGGAACCGTGTCACCCAGGCGATGCGGGTCGGCACGCGCGTCTCGCTGGAGCCGCGCGAGCGCCGGGTGCAGGTATCTGCTCGTGAAGCCGACGCGCCTGGTGATCGACCTCGCGCCCGCCGGCGCGGAAGAGCCTCGCGGTGCCGGGCGGAGTGACTGCGCCGCGCCCGCGACCTCGGTCGGCTCGCTGAAGAATGCCGATCCCCGCCGGAGCCGCAGGCCGAGCCGGAGCCCGGAACCGGAAGCCGAAGCGGAGCCGGCCGAAGCGGCCGGTCGCCCTGGAGGCGGAGCGCCGCCCGCCGAGGGCGGCGCCGAAGCCGCCCCAGCCGGCGCCTGCCGAGGCGGGTCAACCGGAGGCGGTTCAACCCGAGGCCGCCCAACCCGAGGCCGCCGGCGCCGACCAGAAGCCGCGGCACCCGCCGCGGAGCTCGAGGCCGAGCCCGCGCCCGCACCGCCCGCACCCGCGGCCGCGCCCAGTCGCACCCGAGCCGCAGCGCGCCCGACGCCAGCCTCTCGCGTGGCTCCCTCGCGCTCGGCACGCTCGCTGCGGCCGCCGCGGGGTCGGCGCCCTGGGCTGGGCGGTGCGCAAGCGCTCGGCGGCCGCGCCTGCGCCCATGACTCGCCCGGCGCTGGCTCGGACTACACCACTCGGTGTAGAGGGGATCTCGGGCGACGAGCTCCGCTTCGCGGCGGACGCGACCGGCGTCCTCGAGCAGCGCCTCGACCAGGAGGTGCGCGCCCGCGTCGCGCTCGAGGAGCCTCTCGGAGGCGAGCGAAGAGCTGAAGGTCCTGCGCGATCGCGTGCACCGCGTCGAGCGGCGCCGCGACGCGACGTGCGTTAGCCCGGATGCGCTCTCGTCGCCGTCGATCACCGCAACGGCGCCGAGCGCGCCACAGAACGCCGTGCTCGGGAAGAGTGCGCCGTCGCGCCGTGCATCGCGGTGACCCAGCGCAGGATCTCCTGCAGCTCGCGGTTGTGCAGCAGGGTCGAGCCGCCAGGTAGAGGATCGCGCTCGCGCCAATCCCGCGCGCGAGGTTCCCGCAGATCAGCCCGATGTTCTCGCCGAGCATGCCGACCAGCGCGTGCGCGAGGTCGGGCGGCTCACGCGACTCGAGCTTCGCGAAGCTCGACGCGTTCAGGTCGGGAGGCAGGGCGATCTCGCCGCCCGGGTAGATGTCGCCGACCGAGAGATCCACGCGGCGGCGGTCGCCGCGGCTGGCGAGCGCGCAGATCTCGTCGAAGGTGTCGACGCCGAGCAGGAGCCGGCCGAGGCCGAGCAGCGTGCCGCCGCCCAGCGCGCTGCCGCCGATGCGCCTCGCGCCGCCGGGCTCGATCGCGAGCACCGACGTGCCCGATGCCGACGACGGCGACGAGATACTTCTCGGGCAGCTCGAGCCCGATCCCGCGCCGCCAGCAGCGGGGCCCGCGCGCGCCAGGCCGCGAACTCGGGCACCGTGTGAACCTCCGAGGTCGCGCAGCTCGCGCACCAGGCGCGAGGCGCCACCGCCGGTCGCGATCACGCGCCGGGGCTTCCATTCACCCAGGACCTGGCGCAGAGACGCCAGGTCGCCGGACAGGAATTTCACGGCGCGGAGCTCCGTCGGAGCGGGAAGCACCAGTTTGCACAGGGTTGCCCCGGCATCCACACCCACCGTGGCGCCCGCCCTCGCGTTCGAGCCACGCGTTTGGTTGGACATCAGGGGCGCAGAATATCACCCTGCCCCACCAACCGGCCTTAGGGGAAGGGCTTCGAGATGTACGGGGTTCTACGGATTGCGCGAGAAGCCGTTCTCGCTCGCGCCCGATCCCCGGTACCTGTTTCTCTCCGCCTCGCACCGCGAAGCGCTCGCGCATCTGCTGTACGGCATCGAGGAGGGCGAGGGCTTCATCGAGGTGATCGGCCAGGTCGGCACCGGCAAGACGACCTGTGCCGCACCTTGCTCGACCGCATCGGCAGCGACGCGGAGATCGCCTACATCTTCAACCCGAGCCCGAGCGAGGTGGAGCTGCTCTCCGCGATCAACCGCGAGTTCGGCCTGCCGACCGCCGCGCGCACGCGCACCGACCTGCTCGACTCGCTGAATCAGTTCTCGTCGAGAGAAGAACGCCGCGGGGCTGCCGCGTCCTCCTGGTCATCGACGGGGCGCAGAATCTCGATCCCGCGGTGCTCGAGCAGGTGCGCCTCCTCTCCAACCTCGAGACCGATCGCGCGAAGCTGCTGCGAATCGTGCTGATCGGACAGCCGGAGCTCGAGGAGAATCTCTCGCGCTCGGACCTGCGCCAGCTGCGCCAGCGCATCACGCGCGCTGGTCGCTTCGCCCGTCTGTCCCGGTCCGAGGTCGGCGAGTACGTCGAGCATCGGCTGCGCGTCGCGGGCCTGGCGGATCCGCGCCTGTTCTCGACCGGTGCACTGCGCCGACTCACTCGGTCGTCGCACGGCATTCCCGGCTGATCAATGCGCTCGCGGACCGCGCGCTGCTGGCGGGCTACACCGAAGGGCGTCGCGAGGATCGACGCGCGACTGATTCGCCGCGCCGCTCGCGAGCTGCCCGCGACCGAGCTGGGCGGCTGGCGCGCCGCTACGGGCTGCGCCGCGGGCTCACGGCGGGACTCGTCGCCGCGGGGCTCGCCGTCGGGTTTCTCGCGACGGCGTTCCTGCCGCGCACCGCACCGAGCCCACGTCCGCGGCCGGCGCGGGTCCCGCGGTCGCGCCGGCCGCGACGCCGCCCGTCTCCTCGGCGGCGCCGCTGCCGCCGCGCATCGACTCGATCTCGGCGAACGCCAGCGCGGCGGACGCGCTCGAGGCGCTGCTCGGAGCGTGGGGCTACCGGCAGACGGTCGGCGGCGAGCTCGATCCGGATCTCTATCCCGACGCCGTGCGCTCGGTCTCGCCGCTGCTCGTGCTCGCGACGCGCGGCACCCCCGAGATGCTGACCGCGCTCGACCTGCCGGCCATCCTCGAGCTCGAGACACACGGCGAGCGGCGCTACGTGGCGCTGATCGGCATGGACGACGCGGGCCGCGCCCACCTCGGCATGGCCGGCGACGAGCTCGAGCTCGACCGCGAGCAGCTGCAGCGCGTCTGGACCGGTCGCCTCTTCTATCTGTGGACGAACTTCGAGTCACTGCCGGCGATGAACCCCGGCATGTAGGGTGGCGGGCTGCGCTGGCTGCAGGCGCGACTCACCGAGCTCGGCTACCTGAAGGCGGGTGACGCCTCCGGTGGAGTACGACGAGATGACCGCGAACGCCGTCAAGGAGTTCCAGCGCGCGAGCTCGCTCGAGGCGTCGGGCCAGCTCGGCCCGGAGACCCTGATCGCCCTTTATCAGGCGCTCGACTACGCACGACGCCGCGCCTCTACGCCGCTGGGGACGACTCGTGAGCACGATTCTCGACGCGCTGCGCAAGCTGCAGCGCGAGCGCACCGCCGCTCACCCGTCGCGCGACCTGCGCGGCTCGGTCACCGATGAGATTCCGTTGGGCCGCCCGCGGCGGCGTTCCGAACAGACGCGGGCTCGCGCTCGGGGTCATCGTGCTGCTGCTCGCGGCCGCGAGCGGCGCGTGGCTGTATCGCAGCGGGTGCTCAACCGCGCGCCGCGGCGCCGCAATCACTGCGGCCGCGCCGCCAGTCACTGCCCCGGAGCCGCCAGTCACGGACGAGGCGCCCGGGGACAGCGCTGCCGCGAAGGCGGAGCTCGACCAGGCGGAGCGCGAGCTGACCGGGGGCCTCGCGGGCGAGGCGAGATGGATCGCGCCACCGCCGCCGAGCCCGAAGCTCCTCGGGCGTCGCCGCTTCGCCGCCGCCGCCGTCCGCGCCCGCGCCCGAAGCCGCGCCGGTCAATGGCGCCGCCGAGGCCTGCGGCCGAGCGAGCGCGCGCGCCTCGATGCGATTCAGGCGCAGGCGGCCGCCACGGCGAGCGCACAGCGCCAGGCGGAGGCCGACGCCGCCGCCGCGCGCGATCCCGGTCGCACCGCCGCCGCCGCCGGTTCCGGTCCCGGTTTCCGGTCCCGCCGGCACCCCAGCCCCGCAGGCGCGAGGCCGTCGCCGAGGCTCCGATCGCAGGCGCCGTCCGTCGCGCCCCCCGCGCCGACCTCGGCGCCGACGCCGGCCCCGGCGCCGAAGCTCAAGCCGAAAGCCAAGGTCAAGCCCGCGCCGAAGGCGACGAAGCCCCCGCCTCCGGCGGCGAGACCGCGCGCCGCGAGCGAGCCGCCACCGTACGGCGAGGCGTCCGCCGCCGCCGCGGCCACGGTGTTCCCACCCGTGCGCGTCGAGCATTCGCTGGCATCCGAACCCGCAGCGCCGCGTGGCGAGCCTGCGCTTCGAGCAGGTGAACGTCGCGGAGGCGCCACGAGGGCGACATCGTCGGGGGCGTGCTCGTCTACCGCATCGATCAGGCGCGGTCGAGATCCGTGTGGGCTCGACGAGCCGCGTGATCCGCCCGAATTGAGCGTCGCGCGCGGAGCCGAGCTCGAGCTCGCCATCGAGGCGCTCGCGGCCGGCGGAGACGGCGTCGCGCGCAGCGGCGGACTCACGGTCTTCGTCGCGCGGGCCGCACCGGGCGATCGCGTGCGCGCACGCGTGACCGAAGTCAGCGCCGCTTCGCGCGCGCCGAGATCGCGGAGGTCCTTACGCCCGGCCCGGCGCGCCGCGAGCGCGCCTGTACTATTCGCGCTGCGGCGGTTGCTCGTGGCTGCACCTCGACGAGTCCGAACAGTCGCGCCCGAATCGCGATCGCGCGCGCCGCGCTCGAGCGCATCGGCGGGCGCACCGATCTGCCCGAGGTCCAGCTCGTGACTTCTCCGCGCGCGCTCGGCTATCGCGCCCGCGCGCGAAGTCGCTGCACGCGGGCGGTCGGACCGGCTTTCGCGCGCGTGCCTCGCGCGAGGTCTTGGACGTCGAGCGCTGCGCGGTGCTCGACGCGGAGACGCAGCGCGAGGCTCATCCGTCTGCGCGAGTCGCGACCCGCGGGCGAAGGCGTCGTCGAGATCCGCGGGGTCGGCGCGCGGGTCGGGAGTCGCGGGCACGACACTCGAGATCGAGGCCGGCGCGTTCTTCCAGGCGAACCGCGCGCTCTGGGAGCGCTGGCTCGACGTGCGTGCTCGACGCCTGCGGGGCGGGGCGCTCGCGGTAGAGCTGTACTGCGGCGTCGGCTTCTACACCGCGCGGCTGGTCGAGGCGCTTCAGCGCGTCGTCGCGCTCGAGCGCTCACCCCGCGGCGGCCGCGAGCGCGGCTCGCAACTCGGGCGCCGAGGTGATCGCGGAGCCGCGGGCTGTGGCGCCGCGCGCGCTCGCGCGCCTGCGCCCGGAGCTCGTGCTGCTCAACCCGCCGCGCGTGGGGTGTCACCAAAATGTGTCGGACGCGCTGCGCGGGGGTGCGGGGCGAGGCGCATCGTCTACGTCTCGTGCGACCCGCGACCCTGGCGCGAGATCTCGCACGCATCGGGCCGCAATTCCACTTGCGTCGACTCGTTTCGCTCGACGCGCTGCCGCAAACACATCACGTCGAGCTCGTCGCGGTACTCGAACGCGATTGACATTGCTCCGCCGCGAAAAATAGAATTCGCCCGTCGGTGGCGATGAGTGAGCGGGGATCGGTGAGCTACCGCCGAGGGGAGCTGCCGCTGAGAAGGGGGTCGGGAAGAGGCTGTAGATCGAATCGCGTCCCCGCGGGTCGGAGAGAAAATCAGCGAGTGTTGCAACGGGTCCTGCGACGTCGGTCGCGGGACCCGTCGCGTTGACTCGAGCGGCTGATCTTCCGGTCAGTCAGTGATACGTGTGGTGATCGTCGTCGGTCTTCCGGCTGCGTTTGAACTCTTCCCGCCGCACTGCTCGCAAGCGATTGCGCATGCGGTGCCGGTGCCAGCGATGCGCGAGCGAGCGCCAGCCGAGCGCGCGCCGGAGCTCGGTGCGCAGCACGATCGCGGCGACGAGCACGCCGCCGAGATGGCCCACGTAACTCACGTTCTGATTGCCGCCCATGATGGTGCAGCACGAACAGAAACGGGACGAACCAGATCGCCTTGATCGGGATCGGCGGGGAACAACAGCATGATCGTGCGATCCGGCCAGAGCAGGGTGAACGCCGTCACGACGCCGTAGATCGCGCCCGACGCGCCGAGCGTCGGTACCTCGCTCATCATCGGGTTCCACGTCGACAGGGCGCGTTCCAAGCGAGGATTACGCACCCCGCACCGACGCCGCACAGGATGTAGAAGCGCAGGAAACGCCGGGATCCCCAGACCATCTCGAGCGGCGGCGCCGTCATCCAGAAGAACAGCATGTTGAACACGAGGTGCCACGGCGGCCAGAGCTCGTGCAGCCACATGTACGTGAACGGCTGCCAGATCTCGAGATGCCGGAAGAGCCCGTTCACGCTGACTGCGCCGAGCTCGGTCAGTGGAACCCCGACGCGAGCGCACATGAGCTGCAGGAGCCACACGAGGCTGTTGGCGACGATGATGCGCTGCACCATCGGCGTCGCACCCGGAATCCCGCCGCTGCTCATCTGATAGCCGCGATTGCGTCCGTACACGATTTCAGGCTAGGAAATTCGCGGGTCTGCCGCCCGAGCCAGGGCCTCGAGCGCGCAGCTCCGCGCCGCGCTCGTCGAGACCGCTTGAGATCGGCGATCGGCAGCGCGATGTCGAGCTCGCGGCGCAGCGCGGCGAGGCGTTCGCGGCAGCGCTCGGGTTCGCCCAGAGCACCGCGTCGCGCCATCTCGCTCTCCGAGAGACCGCCGAACCACGGCGCGTGGCGGCGATACGCGGCGAGCGCCGCGTCGCGGCTTCTCGCCGGGTCGCGCGAGACCCAGTCCAGGTCGGCAGCGCGCCCGAGGCGCGCGGAGCGGCTCGAGCTTCGCGCGCAGCGGCGGAACGTTCGCGTCCCAGATGTCCGCGTGTCGCCGCACCAGCTCGAGCGCGCGCGGCCCCGCGGCCGAGACGGCGATCGGGGTCGGCTGCGACGGCGGCGTGATGCGCACGCCGTCGAGAGCGCGGCGAAAGCGCCCGGCGCGGGTCACGGTGTCGCCCGCGAGCAGCGCCATCGCGCACGAATCTCGAGTGTCTCGTCCGAGGCGCGCGACTCGCTCCGCCGCGTCCGGCTCCCGGGAGACCTGAGCCGCCCGCTCTTCCGCGGGGCGCCGACGCCGAAGAGACTCACGAGCCGCCCGCCCGCGAGCTCCTGCGTCGTCGCGGAGGCTGCGCGCGAGCAGGACCGCGTTCCAGAAGTGGCGCGACGTGGATGGAGGCGATGCGAGCGCCGCGCGTGGAGAGCGCCAGCGCGCCGAGAGCGCGGTCGGGTCGTAGATGGGCCGCTCCGCCGTCGCCGCGGCGATGCCCGTGTCCCCGTCGACGAGCACCAGCGCATAGCCGAGCTCGTCGGCGCGCCGGGCTGAGCCGCAGGATCGCGGTCGAGCCGCAGCCAATGCGCCGCGAGCGCGACGCCGGAGCGGCGCGCGCGCGAGGTCACTTCACGGCGCGTATGACCTCGGTGAGCGGCGAGGAAGAGCGCCGCGATCGTCTTCCCGTCGCAGATCTCGCCGCTCTCGATCATGGCGAGCGCGCGTGCGAGGCGGCACGACCTCGCTGCGCAGCACCTCGTGCGCCTCGGGCGCGCGCGTCCCGCGACCAGGTCGTACGCGCAGAACAGGTGGATGCGCTCGTCCAAGTGAAGCCCGGCGTCGTCAGGATCGAGCCGGTCCGCGCGATGCGCCCCGCGCGATAGCCAGTCTCCTCCTCCAGCTCGCGGGCGGCGCAGTGCACCGGATCCTCGCGGCGGTCGAGGCTTCCCGGCGGGCACCTCCCAGATCTCTCCGCCCGCCGCATGTCGGAACTGGCGCAGCAGCACCACGTTCTCCGGCGTCGAGAAACGGCACGACGGCCGATGCGCCTCGATGCTTGAAGAGCGCGAGCGTCGGCGTGCTCACCCGACGGCAGCACGACCTCGTCGAGACCGAACGAGCCCACTTCGCCTTCCCAGATCACGCGCCGTGAGACGAGCATGGCGCGCAGCGTGCCTCAGAAGCCGAGCTTCCCGTTCCTGCCCGGGTGAGTCGCGTAGCCTGAGCTCCGCGCGCGATGGCGGACCTGCACGCGCGCTACGAGTCCTGGCGGGAAGGCGCGAGCGCGCGCGGCTCGAAGTGGCGGCGGGGGCTTCGCGACCGCTTCGACGTCGAGCGCATCGGATGACGACTTCGGCGACGTGACCGGCGGCGGCGCGCTCGCGCGCTTCGACGGCCGCTTCAAGCTCGCGCTGGTGCAGGCGGCGCTCGCGCGCGAGCTGCGCGCCGCGTCGACGAGCGCATCGCCGCGCGGCGCCGCCTCCGGCGCCGGGGCGCAGGAGCTCGACGAGCTGCGCGCCGAGCGCGTGGCGCTTCGCAGCACCCAGCTCGCGCAGCTCGGCTTCGCGACGGCGCGCGTTCGCGCAGGCGCTCCGGCCCGGCGTGGACTACGGCTACTGGAGACGCGAGGCCGAGCGCTTTCTGGGAGGACGAGCGACCCAGCGCTGCGCGAGGCCGAGCGCGCGCCCGGCGCGGAGTCGTCGTTCGACGCGGAGCTGCCCGCCGAGCGCATGCGCCCGGCGCTCGACTTCGCGCTCGAGGGCATGCGCCTCGAGCTCGCGCGCCTGCCGGCGCTGCGCATCGACGCCGAGCCACGCGGCGCGGCAAGCGGGCCGCGGCGTCGCCGGCGCGCCGCGCGTACCCGACGAGGTCTGGCTCGTGTTCGCGCCGGCCCGGGGCTCGGCGACATACGAACGCCTGTTCGCCGCGACCGGCAAGCGCCGCACCTCGCGTTCACTTCCGCGTCGCTGTCGCTCGAGAAGCGCGCGCTCGGTGACCCGGCGCTCGGCCCCCGCGTTCGGCGAGGTCCTTTCCGCCCTGTGCGCGGAGCCGATCCTCGGCGCGACGCTCGCGGGTGTCGGCCCCGAGCACTTCGCCGCCGCGGCGCCGACTCCGCCGCTTGCTCACGCTGCGCGCGACCGCGAGGCGCGTCGAGCTCGAGCTCGAGCTCGCCGAGCTTCCGCCCGGCGCCGCCGCGCCCGGGCTGGGTGAGCCGGGCACGCTGGCCCTCCGTCGGCCCGGCGGCGTCGGGTCGGTCGACCGCATGCGCGCGCGCAGTCGGGCCGTGCCTCGCGCGCACGCTGCGCGCGCGCTTCGGCCGCGAGTACTGGAGGCTGCGCTGGCGGCCGGCGAGCTCCTGAAGGGCTTTGGAACACGGGCGGGACCTACGCGCCCGAGGCGCCTCGCGCGCGAGCTGTCGCTGCCCGGCGCCCGGCGCGGACGCGCTGCTGCTCGAGGCCGAGCTCGCGCGCTGAGCTGCGCGCGCGCGGTCGTGTACCCTCTCGGCCGATGTCGTGGAAGGAACAGATGGTCACCGTCGCCGTGCCTTCCGGCGGACTCAGTGCTCGAAGGCGTCTGGCAGAAGGGCGCGGGCCGCGGAGCCGTGATCGCTCCGCCGCATCCCGAGTACGGCGGGAACCTCGGACATCCGGTCGTGAGCGAGCTCGCGTACGGCCTGTACAAGGCGGGCATCGCCTCGCTGCGCTTCAACTGGCGCGGCGTCGGCGCGAGTCAGGGCGCGCTGAGCGGTGACTGGCCGCGATGCGGAAGAGGACTACTCGGCGGCGCTCGAGCAAGTCGCTAGCGACCACGCCGCCGCCGATCGTCGCGGCGGGCTACTCGTTCGGTGCGGCGACCGCGCTGCGGTCGGCCTGCGCGATCCCCGCGTCTCCGAGCTGATCCTGATCGCGCCTCCCGTGGGCATGCTCGAGTCCCTCTCGCTCGACGACTTCCGCGGGCCGATACACGTGATCGTCGGCGGCCGCGACGAGTTCGCGCCGCTCGACGGGCTCTCGCAGCTGCTCGAGGGTCTGCCCAACGCGAACCTCGACGTGATCCCTGGGCGCGATCACTTCTTCAGCGTCGCGCGGGCTCGCCGAGACGTCGCCGGAGCGCTGGTCCGCACGCTCGGTTTCCTGACGCCGCTCCGCGCGGCCGCGTCTGGCGACCAGCCGAGCGCCCGCGACGTCGCTGCCTGATCGCTCGAGGTACGCGGCGAGCGCGCCTGTCGCGGTGCCGGGCACATGCGACTTGCTCTACTCCGCCGGCGCCGCTCGAGAGGAGTGCGCCATGGACGAAGTCGAATTCTCGTTCCTCGCCGGACCGCGCCGAGCGCTGATCGCTGCGCCGAGCGGGCGCGCGGAGTCGTCGCCGATCGCGAGACTGCGCTGCCGCGGCGCTCGAAGCGGCTGCGCGTAGCCGGAGCGCTATCTGGCCTCGACCGCAGCTGCGCCTCGAGGCGGCGCTCGCCGACGCGCGCTGGCTGCGTGCCGCCGCCGCAACCGGCTAAGCGGCAGTGATCGCCGCTCGTCGACACGGCGGACGTCGCGCGCGCGCGCGAGCTGTTCGCGAGCGGCGTGCCTGGATCGTGGTCCGCGACGCGTCCGAGCGCACGCGCAGCCTGCGCGCCCCGCGTCGACGGGGCTCGTGTCGCGCCGCGCGTGCTCGCGCGAGGCCGCTGCAGGCCGCGTCGGACGCGATCGTCGCCCGCAGCGCCCGCCATGCGCGCGTGCCTCGACCTGGTGCGCAAGGCGCAGCGCGGCGACGCGACCGCAGCGCTGCTCTGGGCGAGACGGGGACCGGCAAGTGAGGTGCTCGCGCGCGCCGCGCCACGACGGCGGCCGGCGCGCGCGCGCGGACCGTTCGTCGCGCTCAACTGCGCGGCGTTCCCCGAGACACTCGCTCGAGAGCGAGCTGCCTCGGCCGCGACCGCGGCGCGTTCACGGGCGCGCCAGCCGCGCCCGACCCCGGTCACTTCGTGCAGGCCAACGCCGGCACGCTTGTTCCTCGACGAGATCGGCGAGACCACGCTCGGCTTCCAGGTGAAGCGCGCTGCGTGGCGCGCTGCAGGAGGGCGCGGTGCGCGCCGCTCGGTGCGCCGGGCGCGAGCACGCCGGTCGATCGTGGCGCATCGTCGCGGCGACGAACCGCAGGCTCGCAGCGCGAGGTCGACGCCGGGCCTGCTTTCGCCGTGCGACCTGTACTTCCAGGCTGACTGAACGTCTTCCCGATCTCGCTGCCGCCGCTGCGCGCGCATCGAGGACATCGTCCCAGCTCGTGCTCCAGTTCCCGGACGCAGCCGCGAGCAGACCGAGCCTGCGCGAGCGTCGCGCGCCGACGCGCCGGCGCCTGCTCGGAGACCTACCGCGTGGCCGGGCAACGTGCGCGAGCTCGGGGGCGAGGTCGCGCGCATCGTGACGCACGCGGAGGGCGGGCCCCGAGATCACCGCGCGCATGCTCGCACGCACGCCTGCGACGGACCGCGCCCGGCTGCACGCGCGACGCCGCCGAGCGAGACCCTGCGCGAGGCGGCGTCGCGCTTCCGAGTCCTGGTACCTGGAGCTGCGCGCTCGAGCGCAACGCGCAGTCGCCGCGCCGCGTCACCGCCCGCGAGCTCGGCATCACCCGCGAGTGTCTCTACAAGAAGCTGCGGCGGTACGGGCTGCAGTGATCCGCCGGAGTCACTTCTCGGAGCCCAGGCGGCCCGCGACGAGCGCGGGGATCAGGACAGGTTGACGACCAGGATCAGCGAGAGCCCGACGGTGAGGAGCACGCCGAGGCTCGCCATGCCGGGGTGGGGCGAGATCGCGAGCGTGCCGAAGCTCACTGTGGTGGTGACGTGCTCTGTACGACGCCGCGCGCGGTGCTCGTCTCGAGCAGGGGATCGCCCTCGGCGCCCAGGTAGCGCCAGCGGTGCACAGGTGGATCCCGCTGTCGATGCCGGTCCCGAGGAGCGCCGGCGGGACCAGCACGTTGGCGAAGTTGAACGGCGGGTTGAAGATCACGCCGAACGCCGCGAGCAGCGCGCGGGGACAACGCGAGCGGCGCGAGCGCGATGAAGGCGTGTCGAGATCCGGCGCCACAGCACGAGCAGGAGGAGGTGATCGCGAGCGCCGCGCCGGCAGCGCCTCGCGAAACGCCTTCACGCGCGCGGACTCGACGGTGGTGACGGCGATGCCCGTCGCTTCGGGAAGCGCCGCGACCGCCGAGTCGCAGCCTTTGCAGCTCGCAGTCGTCGCGGCCGAGGTCGTCGCTTGGGATACGCGTCGACGCGCACGCGGCAATCAGGCGCGACCGTGTCGCGCACCAGCTCCGGCGGCAAGTCACTCGCCGCGACCGGCTCGGCCTGCAGCGCCGTCTCGTGCGGTGCGCCTGGTCAGACAGGGTGCCGACCACGCTCTCCAAGCGGCGCAGCGGGCGCCTCACGCCGACTCGTCCGCACTCGCCCTCGAGTTTCCCGACCAGGCCACTCACCGCGCTGCGCAACCGCGAAGCAAGGCGCCAGCAATACGTAACTGG
>ERZ1370068.7390-contig-6308_pt1 | contig 47815 bp, 89 predicted proteins | sample MGYA00561227_ERZ1370068 | MGnify/ENA primary metagenome ERZ1370068 (study PRJEB38410, sample SAMEA6850437) | metagenome | study: Metagenomic assessment of the ecological functions of the soil: analysis of the soil microbiota associated with the... | reverse complement strand
GTTACGTATTGCTCATGCTGCGGCCTGCTTTTCGCCCTTTATCAAAACCAGCAGCACTTCCTCGGCGAGCAGACTCGCGAGGTCGAGCGCCAGATTCGCGATGCCCGTGCGCAAAACGAAGTGCTGCTGGCCAGGGATTTCGGCGCTGTCTTCGCAGCGCGGAACTGCAGCGCAAGCTCAACCAAGGGCTGCAGATCGCGCTGCCGCCGATTCTAGATCATTGCATTGCGCGGACCAGCAGCCTCGCTACCGCTGAGAAGGGACGGCATCCTGCGAACGGCTGCCAACGAAAGCGGTTTCGTCCGTGAGATGGAAGGGCACGCCGACGAGCCGCGATCGCCTGTGGGGTCATGGGCGTCGTCTTTACCGGGCTCTCGGCAGCGCCTGATCGACCTGCAGGTGGCGAAGCACGATGAGCATCGGCTTTAGCGGCACTTAAACATTCCGATTCGCATTACGGTCCCCGGCCATCGGGGAAGGATTCTCGACAGGAACGGAGAAAACTTGGCGACGAACATTCCGTGCGCAAGGTGGTCGATGGATCGCAACGTCAAGTAATCCGGAAGCGCTGGCGGCGATTGCCGCGCCGTATCTGGGCATTGCCAAGGCGAACCTGCTCAAGGAGCCCCAAACGCAAGCAAAATACAAGGTCCTTCTCCCCGATCTCAGCGAAGTGACAAGGCCTTGGAACTGCAGCGGAGCTGGAGAGCAAGTCACTGCGCGGGGATTTCACTTTCTCACCAGCACCACCGTGCGGACTTATCCCCAACGGGCCGTTACCGAGTCACGTGCTGGGATTTCCTGGCCCGGAAGGATCCCATGCGGACGAAAACGTCGTCGGAGTCGAGGGGATCGAGAGAAGCATGGAATCCTACTCTTCACGGATCGACGGTTTCCGTCACATCGAGCGGGACTCCAACGGGCCGCGAAATCGTCATTTACCGGGGTCAGGAGGAGGCGGCCTTCGCCACGGGATGAATGTCCAGCTGACGATCGACATGGGGATCCAGGCGATCCTGGAGACGGAACTGGACAACGCCTTCAAAGCAGCTCAGACCGGACGACGCCACCGGCCTCGTGCTGGATCCGACAACCGGCGAGATCCCGGCGATGACCAGAGCCGGCCGACTTTCGATCTCAACCAGACCGACGCGGCCAATGCCACGAGGAGATGAAGAATCGCGCGATTTTTCGACATGGTGGAGCCGGGCCCCACATTCAAGATCGTGGTGGCTTCCGCGGCGCTGACCGAGCACGTGATTACCCGAAGACGCTCATTTTCTGCGAGAACGGAGCCTTTTCGTTCGGGGCCGAATTCTGCGCGACCACCACGGTTACGGGCAGATGAATGTGCATGATATTCTGATGAAGTCTTCGAATATCGGGTCGGCCAAGATGGCGCTGATGATGCGGGCGATGAGAAGCCTCTACGAATACGTGAGGCGTTTTGATTCGGGGGAGCGCAATCGGCATTCTCCCGGTGAAATCCCGTCTGTTCACCCACCAGCGCGCTGGGACGTGCTGACGATTACGCGAATGCCGATGGCCAATCGGTGGCTGTCGCCACCGCTTCAGATGGCCAGCGGCATGTCGGTGATCGCTACCTATGGAAAACTCATGCGTCCGCAGATCATCAAGGCGATCCAGGATGCCGACGGTCATGAGGTTCTTTCCAGAAGCTGAAGCGGTGCGCGAGGTCATCTTTCGAAACCGCGACTTTCGTCCGCGATGCGCTCACGGGAGGTTGTCAGCAACGCAGACCGCGGCGCTGGCGCAGCGTCAGCGGCTTCACCGTGGCGGGCAAGACCGGGACGGCTCAGAAGGTCGATTCCAAGTGGAGTGTTACGCGCCGCAAAGAAGCATTGCGGTGGCTTCCTTCAAGGTCTATTCCGGCACAAGATCCTGGATTCGTCTGCCTCGATCCTTATTGATGATGCGAAGGTGAGTTCCGGCCTGAATTACGGCGGCTGTCGGTGCCCGATCTTTCGTGGCGGCGCTGCCGAAAGCGTTGCTCGTTATCTCTCGATCTTCGTGCCGCGCGCCGGCGCGACAAACTTCGCCTTCCTGGTGGCGATGGGGGCAAAGCGATGTTGATGAAATTTCGACAGTGAGCGAAACTCTATTGAACCTCCTTGCAGCCACCGAAGTCACCGGAGTCGAGTGCCGATCCGCAGGATCGAATCGCTTTGCTGCGATTCCCGGCGCGTTTTTACCCGGCGCACTTTTTTCGCGCTTCCCGGCAGCCGCACGGACGGCTTCAATTTGTCGCGCAGGCCGTTGAAAAGGGGCGGGTTGGTGATCGTCACCGAAGCTGTCTTACCGGGCCTGCGCGTCTCCTCTTGTCCATGTTCCGATGCGCGGGCAGCCATGGCTGATATGGCCGCTCCATCTCCATCCAGCCGACAGACTGGGCGTCATGGGGTCACCGGCACCAACGGAAAGACGACGACCGCCTTTCTTCGTGAAGCATCTTCTTGATGCCGCCCCAAGCAGATGCCGTTGCGGACCGATTGGGACCGTGAAGTATTGCGTGGGAGAGCGAGATGGACGCTCCCCCGCACCACCCCCGGAATCGCTGGACCAGGAGATGTCTTCGCCCGGATGCTTGATGCTGGGAACAAGACCGTGGCGATGGAAGTGTCCAGCCATGCGTCGTTCAGTATCGCGTCCGCGCCATCGAATTCGATGCGGCCGTTTTCAAATCTACCTTGCGGACCACCTCGACTATCACAAGACGATGGAGCAATACTTTGAGGCCAAGGCCGAACTTCGAAGCTGTTGCCGCCCAGAAGAAAGAGAGGCCGCGCCGATCATTAACATCACTGATCGCTATGGCCATCGCCTGAGTGTCCGCTTCCAGAGAAAATGCCGGTGGTGACCTACGGGCGGCGTTTCGTCTGATTTTCGGGCAACCGACGTGCGCTTTGGACGCCACCGGCAGCGCCTATCATTCTGAAGCCCGCGGACGAAGCTGGCCTACGCTCCCCGCTGATCGGGTCGTTCAATATCTACAATTCTCTGCGGCCATTGCGGCGGCCGCGTCCATGGGGAGAAGTTCGCGCCGCGATTGCCGCGGATCGCCAGCGCCCCGCAGGCTTCCGCGGCCGGCTCGAGCGCGTTCCCGCCCGAAGCCGAAGCTCCGGGCTTCTCGTGGACTACGCACATACGGAGGATGCGCTTCGGAGCGTCTTGCGCACCCTGAGGGAACTGAAACCAAATCGCCTGATTACCGTCTTCAGGATGCGGGTGGCAACCGCGATCCGGGCCAAGCGCGCCCGCTGATGGCGGCGGCCTCCAGGGAGCTCTCCGATTGGTCGATTCTCACCTCGGACAATCCTCGGAGCGAAGACCCTTGCCTCAAATCCTTCTCCGAAATGCGCGCCGGGACTTCGAGGCAATCGGCATCGAGGAGATTGCCGGATCGCACCGAGGGCGATCCGACAAGCCGTCAACATGGCCTCGCTGTGCCCGGGACACTGTCCCCATCGCGGGGAAAGCGGGCAAGGAAAACCTATCAGGAGTTCGCGATGGTGACGAGAAGATTCCCTTCACGACGATGCCGCCATCGCCCGGGGCTTGATTGAAGAGAAGCGGGTCGATCGGTGAGGGGAGGAGGGTAGCGAAGCGTGGCGAATGGCGAGGGGACCCGGCGGACGTCCCGGCGCCTCGGAGGAATCGCGAGGACGGCTAGCGATGGATGCGCCTCACACTGCTCGAAGTTGCGGATATGTGCGGAGGGGATCCTGCCTGGCCCGGTAGTCCGCCGCCAACGGTCCGCCGAGTCTCGAAGGGCAGCCGCACGCCCGATGTCCGACGCCACCTTTGCAGCGCTGCGCGGCGAAGAATCACGATGGGAACGCCTATGTGAGAGGAGGCCGAAGCGAGAGGCGCGGCGGGGGCCATCGTTGACGACCCGGCCGTCGATCCGCTTCGACAAGCGAATTTCCGTCATCCTCGTCGATGACACGCTGGTCGCCTCTCATCGGCTGGCGGCGGCTCAGGCGCGATCGTCTCGCTGCTGAAGGTGGCCTGCATCACGGGAAGCAGCGGCAAGACCAGCACGAAGGAGTTTGCGGCGGCAGTCTCTTCCGACTCCGCTACCGCGTGGTGAAGACGGAAGCGGGAACTTGAACAATCATATAGGATTGCCGCTTTCGATTCTGGCCGCGTCGATTGCCGATGATGTCGCCGTGTGGGAGACCGGGAGAGTCATCATCCCGGGGAGATTGCGCCACTGGCAAAACTTGCGCGGCCAGACTCGGCCATCATTACCAACATCGGGGTGGCGTACATCGAATTCCTGGGCTCCCGAGAGGCGATCGCCTTAGCCGAAAGAGGCCCTGGCTGGAGGCCGTGGGCCTTCAGGGGATCGGTGATTCTTCCGGCGGATGACGATTTCGCTTCGCGAATTGCAGCGCGGACGTCCCGCCCGCGTTGTCCCTGTTGGGCTGTCCTCGGGCGCTGTGAGCGCCTCAGATCTCGAGATGAGCGCCAGCGTGCCGTTTCGCGCTTCATCACGGGAGCGAAACCGTCAGGGACGAGCATTGCCGCGCCCGGCGAACACATGGTTCGCAACGCGCCGCTGGCGGTGGCCGCCGGTCTCCAATTGGGCATTCGATTGGGGAATGCGCCGAGGGGCTTTCTGCCGCCCGACTGACGGAAGGCCGCCTGACCCATCAGGTCCTTCGGGGCGTGATGCTGCTCGACGACACCTCACAACGCGAATCCGATTCGATGGATGCAGCCCTTGACACTCCGGCGCTCTCCGCGTTGCTGGCCGGCGGATCGCCGTATTGGGGCGGATGCGGCGGGCTCGGCGAGCACGCCGCGGCAGGCTATCAGCGTGTTGGCCGCAGTGCAGCCAGGGATTTTGGACGCGCTCATCGCGGTCGGCTTCCCGAGACAGCCCCACTCTGGGAAACCGCCCGGGCCGCGGGGCTGAAGGAAGTGCATGCTGCTGTCGACACATCGGAGGCCGCCGGGGTCTTGAGGCAACTCTGCTAGGAAGGGGGATATTGTCCTCATCAAAGGAAGCCGGGCGGCCCGCATGGAACGGGTCATCGAAGCCTTCTGATGCTTTACTACCTCTACGAGCTCGGAGAGTGGGCGCGAAAAGGCCGGTTACGACAGCGACTTCTTCCAAGGCGCTGAACGTCTTCAGCTACATCACCTTCCGGTCGATTTGCGCGGCCGCGAGCGCATTCCTCATCTCGATTATATTTGGAAATTGGACGATTCGAAGACTCATCTCCCTCAAATTTGGCCAGCCGATCCGCACGAAAGACGAGGTCGACAAGCTTTTTGAGCTTCATGGATCCAAGAAGGGCACTCCCACGATGGGAGGGATTCTTATCATCGGCTCGATTCTCGTTTCCACTATGTCCTGGGCGAGACTTGAGAATCCCTTTGTCTGGCTCGTGCTGCTTCAGCACACTTTTCCTTGGGGGTATTGGATTTTATGATGATTGGCTCAAGGTCACCAAGAAAAGCTCCAAGGGGATCAGCAGCCGCCTCAAGTTCGCCCTCCAGTGCGTGCTTGCCGGCATTTTCACAATCTATTTCCTTTCGACCCCGAGACTCGCGGAGATTGCGAAGCAGCTCTACATTCCTTTCTTCAAGGAGCCGGTGATCTTCAGCCTGGGCTGGCTGACGTTCGTTTTCTACCTCCTGATGTCATTGTCGGCACGTCAAAACGCCGTAAATCTCACGGACGGCCTGGATGGCCCTGGCGACCGGCTGCACGGCTACCGTGGCAGCCGCCTATGCGGCTCTTGGCTTATCTCGCGGGAAACGTCCGGGCGGCGGAATACCTTCAGATCCCCTACGTCCCCTTTCGGCGGAGCTCGCCGTCGTGTGCAGCGCGCTCTTCGGTTCGTGTCTGGGCTTCCTTTGGTGGAACGCCTATCCCGCGCGGGTGTTCATGGGAGACACCGGTTCCCTGGCCATCGGCGGGATGCTTGGGGGCCGTGGCGATCTGCTGCAAGCAGGAGATCCTTCTCGTTATCGTCGGCGGCGTCTTTGTCATGGAGGCCATGTCGGTGATTCTTCAGGTCGCCAGCTTCAAGCTGACTGGCAAGGCGTGTCATCAAGATGTCCCCGATCCATCACCATTTCGAATTGAGCGGCTGGAAGGAGAATACGGTCATCGTCCGCTTTCTGGATCATGTCCATCCTCTTCGCCCTGCTCGGTCTGGCAACGCTGAAGCTGCGATGATTTACTCCGGAAAGAAAGCGGTCGTTCTCGGCCTCGGCCACAGTGGCGAGGCTGCGGCACTCCTTTTGCGCGAGGAAGGAGCGGATGTGACGGTTTGCGAAGCTGCGACAACGCCTTGTTGCGCGAGAAAGCCGCCAAGCTCAGGGCGCGGGGGATTGAGGTTATTCTGGGCGACGACGCAGAGCGCGATCAGCGACTTATGACGTATGCGTTCTCAGTCCGGGGATTGATCCGGGGTTGCCTCTCGTGCGAAACGTGCTCTGGCAAGAAGATACCAGTCATCGGCGAGCTGGAGCTCGCTTTCGAAGAGTGCATCTGTCCGGTGGTTGCCATCACCGGGACCAATGGAAAGACCACGACGACCGAGTTGACGACGGTCATGTTGCGGGACTCCGGGGTTCGCACGATGGCCAGCGGAAATATCGGCCTGCCCTTTGCCACCGCCGTGCGCCAAAGCACCGAGCTCGACGTCATGATTCTCGAAGTCAGTTCCTTCCAGCTGGAGACAATCGACGCCTTTCGTCCGCAGGTCGCGGTGTGGCTGAATTTCAGCCCCAACCATCTCGACCGGTATCGCGATCTTGAGGATTACCGCAAGGCCAAGCTTCGGGTTTTCATGAATCAGACGCCCGAAGATTATGCGATCGTCAACGCACGGGAAAACCTTCCTCCAATTTCTGCCCGCCGAATCACCTTCAGTGCCTACGAGCCGGGCGCGGATTTCACGCTGCGTGACGGTGTTATTTTCTACCAGGGCGAGCCCGTTCTGGATCAGCGAAAAACGCGGCTGGAGGGCTTTCACAACGCCGAGAATCTGATGGCGGCGCTGGGTGTGGGACTGGCGTTGGGCGTGGAACTGGAGACGATGGCGGCCGCGGTCGGTGAATTTACGGCTCCCGTGCACCGGTGCGAGTTCGTGCGCGATTTTGAAGGCGTTCGATGGATCAACGACTCGAAGGCAACAAACCTCGATTCCGTGGAAAAGGCGATCCATTCCCAAACGCGTCCGACTGTGCTCATTGCCGGAGGAAAGGACAAAGCGGTTCGAATTCGACCCATCGCCCCGTTGGTTCGCGAGCGCGTTCTCGTGGCCATCCTCATAGGAGAAATGAAGGAACGTATTGCCGCTTCATGGAGCGGCGTGGACTGCCGCATTTCGTCATCCTTGAAGAGGCCGTCGCCGAGGCGCGGAAAGTTGCCACGACCCGAGGATGCCGTTCTGTTTTCTCCGGGAACATCGTCCTTCGACATGTTTCGCAATTACGGCGAGCGGGGCAACCGCTTCAAAGACGCCGTCAACGCTCTCAAATAACCAGCAACCACCATCCAAATCCGATCCCGACATGAAGAAAACTCCTGATCCCCTTCGAAAAGTGCCACGACCAACATCGCCGCCTGCAGAATCGCTTCGCGCCAAGGTATCCGCCAACGCCGAAGCCTACGATGCGGAGGATTACGAAGTCGAAGAAGAACCGAGCATGAAATTCTCCCACGCCCTCATCGTCGTCCTGGCGCTCCACGTGATCGCCGTTGGCGGGGTATTTGCCTTCAACTCGGTCAAAGGCCGGGCAAGCTACCGCGTCCATGAAATCGGCGGTGAAGGAAGAGACTGTGCCTCCGCCGGCTCAAACCAGCACGCCTAAGCCGGCTCCTCCCCGCGAGGAGGCCGTCGCCGGCTGGTCAGGAAAGCACACACAGTCCAAGCCGGCGATACCCTCAACCGTATCGCCTCGCTTTACAAGACCAACCTCGAGGCGATCGAAAAGGAAAACGGCATCACCAGCCATTCGATGATCCGCGTCGGACAGATCTTGAAAATTCCGCGCTTCAAATGGAATGGCCGGAAAATCCGAGTCTTCCAAGCCCCCGGCGGATCCCGCCGCGGCCGCGAAGCACGCTTCCTGACAGCAAAGACGGATGCCGCCAAGACGGCGCCAACCGCCGCGAAGGCCGATGCCGGGAATTCTCAACAAATTGCCGGCAAGCCGGAAAGCGCCAAGTCTCCGGTGGTCACCGCGAAGGCGGACAATGCGAACCCGCCCCAGGCTCCGGCGGCCACGCCCAAAGCCGCGAACGCGCAAGCTTCTCCAAAGAAGCTGGACTCGCTCGGCCAGTCCGGCGGACGCGGACGTTCTACACCGTCGCCAAGGGGGATAATCCCTACAGTATCGCCAAGAAGCTGCACGTAAGCTACAGCGAGCTCCTCGCTCTCAACGAGATCAAGGATCCGACACGCGTGCAAATTGGGCAAAAGTTGAAAATTCCGGCGAGAAAAACTCGAGACGCTATAGAGTGGCAAAGTCCTGAGCCTACGAGGTTGCCTTCCTAGATGCAGCGCAACGCGATTTACGTCCTTTTCCTTACCGTCGTCGGTCTCACCGCCATCGGCATCGTCATGCTCTTTAGCACCAGCGCGTTCGCTCAGGAAAGCCACGGGGACATCTATTTCTTTGTGAAGCGCCAGGGGTTCTGGCTGGCGATCTCCTGCTTTGCGGCGCTGGTCGGCGCCCTGGTCGACTATCATTGGTGGAAAAAGCGTGGTGGCTTTTCTTTCCTCGTTTCGCTCGGCCTGTTGATTCTTTGCTTTGTTCCCCGATCGGTCTGAAGATCAATGGTTCGCGGCGCTGGATCAACGTCGGGATCGGCACCTTCAGCCCAGCGAACTCGCCAAGCTGGCGGTGATCTTCTTTGTTGCGTGGTGGTTTGAGAAATTTGAAAAAGACTCTGGCGCGCTTTTTCAAGGGCCTTGTTTTTCCGATGGCGATTGTTGGGATCTCATCTTGCTGCCGATCTCCCGGCAAGAGGACCTTGGCTACACGGCCCTGATCGGCGGTGTGGCGCTTTGCATGATGGCATGGCCGGCATGAAGGTCCGCTGGTTCGCGCCGCTCGTAGTCGTGGGAATCGCTGGCATCCTCTATCTGGCGACCCACATCGACGAACGGCGCGCACGGCTCCTGGCCTTCCTGAATCCGGAGCAATATGAGGCCAGCGGCGGCTATCAGCAATTGCAGGGGCTCATCGCGATAGGCTCCGGCGGTGTTGGATGGACTGGGCCTCGGAGAGGGCCGGCAGAAGATGCTTTACCTGCCCTATGCCCATACGGACTTTATTTTTCCGATGATCGGCGAGGAATTGGGTTTGCGGGTCACGCTTGGTTGATTGTCTTCTCCTATCTGGTGGTTTGCGTCTGCGGAACGCTCATATTGCCATGAATGCGCCGGGACCGCTTCGGCATGCTGCTGGGTTTCGGCTTGCATCATGATGATCACTCTTCAGGCGGTCGTGAACATCGGGGTGACGACTTCGCTCCTGCCCAATAAGGGCATGCCGCTTCCATTTCATAAGCTTTGGCGGCTCGAATTTGGCGTTGTGCTACTTCATGGTCGGAGTTTTGCGTGAACATTCATCGATTTGGAAATCCGATGATTGAAGATCGCGTCGCCGGTTTTGCGCCGGGTACGAAATGCCTGCAGGCTATGAAGCCGACACGCGTCGTCATCGCCTGCGGGGAACGGGCGGACATCTCTTTCCCGGTCTCGCTGTGGCGGAGACTACTTGAAGGAACGCGGGCACGAAGTGCTCGCTGATCGTTTCCGAAAAAGAAATCGACGCGATAGGCCTGAAGCGCCCATCCGACTTCCGGGCGCGAGAGGCTTCCTTCGCTCGGCATGCCCTGGCCTGCTGTCGCCGGCCTTCGTCCGCTTTCTGCGGCGTGTCCTGGGAAGGCTATGGCTATTGCAAAAGTGCCTATCGCAAATTTCGCCCTTCGGTAGTCCTCGGCATGGGCGGCTTCACCTCGACGGCGCCGATCCTCGCCGGCCGGCAACATGAAGCTGCCGACCTTCATCCATGAATCCAACGCCATTCCCGGTCGCGCGAACAAGCTGACGGCACGCTTCGTCACGCGCGTGCTTCTCGGTTTTCGGGCCTGTGCCCCGTATTTTTCCAGCAGGGAATGTGTCGTCGACCGGGACTCCCGTCCGCCGGAATCTCGGTTCGCTGCATGACCGCCGAGCTGCGCTGGCCGCATTCCGCCTCGATGAGAGCCGGCGCACTCCTGCTGGTGATGGAGGAAGCCAGGCGCTTCCGGCATTAACCGGGTGCTCTTCAAATGCTGCGCCGCTGCTCAAGGACCGGCCCCTGCAAATTATTCATCCTCACCGGTGAGCAGGACGATCAGCTGGCCGCGGCCAATTACCAACGGGAAGGCATTCCCCACTTTGTCGCTCCATTTTATCATCAGATGGAGGACGCGTATTCTGCGGCCGACCTGGTGATTTCGCGAGCCGGAGCGGCCAGTCTCAGCGAGCTTCTCGCAATTCGGGCTGCCCTCCATTCTTATCCCCTATCCATACGCGACCGATGACCACCAGACTTTCAATGCCAGGTCTTCGTGGATGCCGGGGCCGCGGAGATGCAGCAGGAGCGGCAGGTTTCCCCGAGACTTTCTCCGCGCTTGTCTCCAACCTCCTGACCGACGACGCGCGCCGCCAAAAGATGTCCTCCGCCGCGCGCGGAATCCTCGCCGCGCGCATGCCGCTGAAAACGTCGCCGGACGAAATAGAACGCGCTGCGGAGTTCTGACTTGGCCCGATGAACCTGTGCGATCTCTCACCGAGTTTTCTGACGGGCCTCCGCGGCGCGTGCATTTGATCGGAGTTTCGGGATCGGGGATGAGCGGAATCGCCGGCCTTCTTCTCGCTCTGGGCCATCGTGTCAGCGGGTCGGACAGGGTGATGACGATCGAAGTCGAGCGCTTGGAAAAGAAGGGACTCCGGTTTCAGATTCCGCATCGGGCCGATGAGGTGCGGGAAGCTGAATTGATCGTCTACTCATCGGCCATCAAGCGCGGGCAACGTCGCCTACGACGAGGCGAGAAAGCTGGGCTTGCCGATGGCTCGGCGCGCGGATGCGCTCGCTGCAATCATGCACTCCAAAAGGGCATCGTGATTTGCGGCATGCATGGCAAGACGACCACTTCCTCGATGGCCGCCCACGTCCTTCGGAGTTGCGGCCTCAAGCCTCTCACCACGTGGGCGCCGAGATCCCCATCCTCGGAACGAACGCGCGCTGGATTCCGGAAGGTGAATATTTTGTTGCCGAGGGCGACGAGAGCGACGGGACCCTGATCAACTATCACCCCGAGCACGCCATCGTTCTCAACGTGGAGCCCGAGCACCTGACTTCTACAAGGATCTCGCGGCAATCGACGCCGTCTACGGCAAGCTTGTGAACCAGACGCGCGCCAAGCTCGTTTTCTGCGGAGACGACCCGGGCGAAACGCATCTGCGCCTCGCGGCCCGGCGCCGTGAGCTACGGGACAACGCGAAGACAATCGTCTACCGGATCACGGACGTGCGCCGCGGAAAACTTTCGATCGAGCTTTCGGGTGTTCAAGGAGGGGGAACTGCTCGGCGCGATGCGGCTGAACATTCCCGGCATTCACAATGCCGTGAACGCGCTTGCGCAGCGGTTGCTCTCGGAATCGAGATCGGGCTTCCTTCGACAACGATCTGTGCCGCGCTCGAAAATTTCGCGGGGAGCCAGAAGACGTTTGAAATCTGCTATGAGACGCCGCGGAATTTAGTGGTCGACGACTACGGCGCACCATCCCACTGAAGTGGCCGCCACGATCGCGACTGCCCGCACGGGCGGCTGGGAAGAGAGTGCTCGTGATGTTCCAGCCCCATCGCTACTCTCGCGCACGCTCGCGCTCAGGGAAGATTTCGGCAGAGCTTTTGACGATGCCGACGCGGTCTTCGTTGCCGATGTTTATCCCGCCAGCGAAAAGCCGATTCCCGGGGTCTCCGGCCAAATGATCGTGGATGCCTCTCCGGGCGCACGGACATCCCCGTGCCAAATTCGAGCCCAGCGTCAGACGCATCTCATGAGGCACGGGCTTGAAATCGAAGACGGCGATCTCGTCCTGACCCTCGGCGCCGGCAACATCCACGCAGGCGGGCGCGCGTCCGGTGAGCGATCTGAATATCCGGGACAAGCTGCTTTTGGCCATGGGTCCCGGAACGATCCGGCTTTACGAACCTCTTTCCCGCCACACCTCGATGCGAGTGGGAGGTCCCGCGCAATTTTGGGCGGTGCCCGAAACCGAAGAGGGTTTTGCAGACTTGGCGCAATTTTGCTCCGACGAGGACATCCCTTCATGGTGATCGGCCGGGGCTCGAATCTGCTTGGTGCGCGACGGAGGGGTGCCGGGGTGGTGGCCAATCTTTCCAAAGGGGAGTTCGCCCGCCATACGGTCAACGGCAATGAAGTCACTGCAGGAGCGGGAGTAAGACCTCAAGCCTAGATTGACAGCCATTGCGCGGAATGCGGGATTGGCGGGTTGAATGGATGGAAGGGATTCCGGAAACCTCGGGGAAGCCTGCGGATGAACGCGGGGCGATGGGCGCCCAGGACGTTCGACCAGGCCGCCAGCGCTGCGCTATTGCGACCGCGACGGCAACATACTTTACCCGCTCCGGCACGGAGTTGATCGTCCGCTACCGCGATGTGCCGACCCTCCACCAAAAATTATGCCCTCTCCGCCACGTTGCGAGGAACTTCCTGCGGGACCCGCGGAAATCGAAACCCGCATTGCCGATTCGAACGCAAACGGCGCGAATCGCAGCCAATTGCCGCAAGCGCAGGTTGCATTAAAAATCCAGATCAAACTCCCGCAGGCAGATTGATCGAGGAGCTCGGCTTCAAAAACTTCACAGTCGGAAGGGCGCGGGTTTCCGAAGTGCATGGCAACTTCATCGTCAACGACGGCGGAGCGACTGCGGAGGAAATTCTCACCTCGATCGAAGAGATTGAGCCGCCGCCGCGCGAGAGCGCGGCATCGACCTTGAAACCGAAGTACAAATCATTGGAGTGGACGCATGACTGGGATTCTGAAAAGCAAGAAAGTCGTGGTGCTACTGGGTGGTCCGGGCTCGGAGCGCGAGAGTGTCTCTGCGGATCTGGCTCCGCGGTTTCCCGCGCTTTGCGTTCGCTGGGGGCGAAGGTCGACGAGATCGATGTGAGGGACGGGCACTTGCAGCTTCCTTCGGGGGTGGATCTCGCCTATAACATGATCCACGGGACCTTCGGCGAGGACGGACAGATCCAAAAATCCTGAGGAACGGGAGTGCCCTACACCGGTGAGGGGGTTCGCGGCAGTCATCTCGCTTTCGACAAGATCCTCAGCAAGGCGCGATTCGACGAACACGGGGTTCCCACCTGGTCGATGGCAAGTGATCAGCTCCGGCGAGTCTCCCAGGTTGGATTTTCCGTTCGTAGTCAAGGCCCCGCGTCAGGGTTCGAGTGTTGGCGTGCACATCGTCAGGGACCCTTCGAGTCGCCGGCCGCCCTTCAAGACTGCTTTCAACCCGGCCCTGAGGTGCTCGTCGAAGAGTTCTTTCCCGGACGGGAACTTACTGTCGGCATTCTTGGCGACGAAGCCTTGCCGGTCATCGAAATCGTCCCCCGCGAGGGATTCTACGACTACGAACACAAATACACCAAAGGCGCCTCGCAATATTTCGTGCCCGCCGAGATCGGGAAGGAAGCTACTCAAGCCGTCCAGGATGCGGCGCTCTCGGCCCATCAGGCCCTGGGTCTCGAGGTCTACTCCCGCGTTGATGTGCTCCCTCGCTCCGCATGGAGGGGCTGAACGTTCTTGAAATCAACACCATTCCTGGCATGACTGAAACCAGCCTTCTCCCCAAGGCCGCCGCGGTGGCCGGACTCGAGTTTCCCGCCCTATGTGAACGCATTGCCTGCCTTTCCTTCCAACGTTACCCCGGAACTGAATGGCCGGCCAGCCTCCACGCCGTAAAGTTAACCGTAGATTGGGCAATAGTCTTTCGCGGTCCCAATTGCTGGACGTTCGCATGCGCGTGGCCACCAGCCGGCGCCGGCGTCGGCAAACGATCGTGCGCTGGGTATCCAATCTGGTTCTCGTTTCCGCCCTTGGCCCGGCCGCTTTTTTCGGGTTTCGAGTGGCGCTCGATAGATTCTTCTTTAGAATGGCGAATACACCGTGCATCGAATCTCCTTCAATCTGGACGGGGTTCTCACTGCGAGGGAAGCGCTGGCCGCGACCGGCTTGCGGGAAGGCATCAACATTTTTTTCCGTCGACCTCGCGAAGGTCGAAAAGCGCTTCGGGCGATTCCTCAAATCCAGGATGTGCGGATTGAGCGGAAGCCGCCCGATCAGATCGATGTGAGCATTTCTTGCCCGGCGGCCGTGGCCTCGGTTGCGGCCCCAGGCGAGAAAGCGGGATCCTCTGCCTGGAAAGCGTCGCTGCTCGTGATGCCGAGGGTTTTCTCATGCGTGCGCGCCACGTCTTGCCGGAATACTTTCATTTGCCTGCGGTCTACGGCGTCAAGAGCGACAATGTTCGCAACGGAGAACTGCTTCCCGGCGAGGACCTCGGGCTGGCTATCCAACTCCTCCAGACAGTTTCCCGACATCCGGATTCCAGCAGCAGTACATCCGCTCCATCGATGTTTCCCGTGGTTATTGTATGGAGGTGGTCAATGACGGAACGCGCGCATTCTTTTCGCAAAGTCGGATTTTTGAAGAGCAACTGGCCCGTCATGCAGGCAACTGCTCGCTCATTGCGACGAATCCGGCCGGCACCCTCGAAAGCGTGAACCTGATGGTCAAGCGCAACACTGCCGGTAACCTTCGTCGATCGGCGACCCCGCCGCCGGAGTTCCTGACTGCGGCGCCACCTTCGGCCCCGCAGCAACCCGCGCCCAAAACCCGGAGAAACTGAGATGGCGCGTCCGGACATTCTAGTGGGGGTCGAGGTCGGCACGTCGAAGGTCTGCGTGGTCGTGGAGAAATTGACGCGAAGGCACGCTGCGGATCCTCGGAGTCGGGTTGGCCCTTCCCGGGGCGTGCGGAAAGGCGAAATCGTCGATCTCGCCATCGCCACCGAGGTGTGCATGACGCCCTGGCGGACGCGGAGACCAACAGCGACGCGGAGATCGGCAGCGTTTTTGTGGCCACGACAGGCAGCCACATCCGCAGCTTCAACAGCCGCGGCGCGATCGTTATCGCCTCCGATCGCTACGAGATCGACGATGGCGATGTGCAGGAAGTGGCCGTCAAAGCCCGCGAAGTGAATATTCCCACTGGAAAATCACTTTCTGCACTCGATCATCCAGCACTCATTACGTTGACGGCCAGCAGGGAGTCCTCAATCCGATCGGAATGGTAGGACGGAAGCTGGAAGCGGACTTCCACATCATCCATGGCGTGCGAACGCGAATGCAAAAACACGCTCCGCTGCATTCGGGAGAGTGGCGTGAGATTGACGAAATCGTGGTCAATTCCCTCGCCTCGGCGCAGGCCGTGCTCTGACGAGCACCAAAAGGAACTCGGCGCGGTGGTCATCGATATCGGTGGCGGGGTCACCGACTACATCGTCTACGAGAACGGAGTGGTCCGGCACAGCGGGTTCTCGGCATGTGGGCGGCGATCACATCAGCAAACGATATTTCCTCGGATTGCGCATCCCGCTTACCCGGGCCGAAAAGCTGAAGATCGACGAAGGCTCGGCCAAGCTGGAACCGGGCGCGCCCTGGAAAAGATCATCTCCTCAAGAACGATGCCGGATTCGCGGGGAAAGAGATCGAGCGTGAAATGCTCAGCCCATTATCAACGCGCGTTCGCGAGAATTTCGAGTCTCATCAAGAAGCAGATCGAGGGGCTGAAGTGGCTCCGAATCTGCTCGGCGCGGGCGTGGTGCTTACGGGCGGCTGCAGCTTGATGCGCGGGATCAAGGAGGTGGCGGAGTCCGCTTTTGAGCCTCTGCCGGTTCATCTCGCACGCGACACGGGCGTGTTCCGGCCCCAAGTCCGTTCTTAACAATCCGCAGTATTCCACAGCCATTGGCCTCATCAAATTTGCCCAAGCCTTGCGCGCGGAGGTCGAAAAAGCCGGGTCTCATTGGCTCCGTCCTCGAAAAAATCGGAGGCATTTTCGCAAAAGGGGCTAGAGGAACGGGTCGGACTTAACATAAGAACGACGTGTTTCCAAAAAGCCGCAATATGCCAATACAGCCGCCCCTTTTGCTTGCAGGCCGCCTGAATGCTTTTGCGGCTGCGCCTTCCACAACCTTTAACCTCCTGCGGTCCAAAGCCGGCACTTCGTTAGCTCATGATTGCCTATCCTCGGTCTGATACATCCTCTGAAGGTTCCGAGCCCCCAAGCGTCCGAATCATTGGCCTGGCAGCGCTGGCGCACAACTTGCTGACCGGTTGCAGATGAGCGGACACGACGATGTCGTCGTGATGAATACGGATGCCCAGTCGCTATTGTCCTCCATCGTGGCCAAGAAGGTTCCTCTGGGGCAGAAAACCACCTACGGTTTGGGCGCCGGTGGCGACCCCGAAGTCGGGCTCGAGGCCGCTCAAGAGTCGCGCAACGATATTCGTTCAGCGATGGAAGGAGCAAAGATTGTCTTCCTGTGCGCTGGACTTGGCGGGGGACGGCGTCCGGAGCGGTTCCGATTCTGGCACAGGCCGCGCGCGAAACCGGCGCGGTTGTTTTCTCGATCGTGACCTCGCCCTTCAGCTTCGAAGGCCGCCGCCGTTCGAGGCAAGCTACCGACGCCATCTCCCTGCTTTCCAGGCATTCCAACGCCCTGATCCATTTTGAGAACGACCGGATGGCGGAGATTTCATCGGCCCGGTCGGGAATCGAGGAGACCTTTGCCACCGCGAACGCCATGCTTTGCGCGTGTGTCGGATCCCTGATTGCCATCCTCCGGGGCGGGGGTCCAATGCCCATTGGCCTTGCGGACCTTCTGGCGGCCGTGGGAGACGGGGACCGGCGGGGCTGTTCGGACGCGGCGAGGCGACTGGCGACAACCGCGCCCACGAGGCCCTCGAGCGTGCTTTGAAGAGTCCTCTCCTCGATAGGGGACGGTTGATCGGCGACTGCCATGCCGTAATTGCCCACCTGGTCGGGCCGCCGTCGCTCCATTTTCGGAGGTCGCCGCCGTAATGCGCGAGGTGAGGCGGCACACTGCGGACGACGCAAAATTGTTTTGGGGGTCACTGCGGTTCCGGATCCCGACGGTCCTCTCGTGGTCACGCTTTTGGCAATTATTCTTCCGTGTCGGCTCCAGAATCCGCGGCTGGTTCGGCGCCAGACCGCGCCGCACAAAGCGTGGCCACTGCAGTTCCTCCCCTTCAACGGAGGCTGCGCCGCCGGCAGAGCCCGAAGCGGTTTCTGGGACCAGCGGAAGCGCCGAGGGATCCGAGGACGCCAATGATCAGTCCTCGCTGGCCAAGGCATCCTCCCAAAAGAAGGCCAAGCAGGAGACGCTTCCGTTCGAATCGACTCGGGGCCGCTTTGACAAGAGCGAGCCGACCATTGTTGAGGGGGAAGATCTTGACGTCCCCACGTTCCTCAGAGAGCGAAAACCGGATTAGGTTCGGTTCTCGAAATTACGGGCGCAAACAGGAAATTTCTGCGCTGCTCTCGGGAAGGACGCTCCTGAAAAGAAGAGCATCGGCGGGAGCTCAACGTCTTTGCGCGTTAGCATAAATTCGTTCCCCGGTGTCGACACACATCGCGAGATGGGGCGCTTCCTCGCCATTGTCCGCGACCGGTTCCTTCATGAGTCGTCCGCCTCGCCTTCTCCACTCTGCCGAGCACCCTCGACGACGTCGGCCACTTGAAAGCAGAGACCCGTCCAGGTCTGTTTCCCTTCACCCTCCGTGGATGCCTATGATGGCTCCCGCGATTTCGCATTCGACTGATCACCTCGCTCTGGCGAACAAGCTTTGCCCCCAGGCAGCTGCAATAGAAATCCACAGCGCGCTGCATGTCCGCGGCCCAGATGATGACTTGGTCCGATCGACTTTCATCGGCCGATGATATCCGGGCATTGTGGAGGGTGAAGCTCTATTGCGCGGGATGGGGCGTGGTCTGCTTTGCGTCTTTTGTCGCTTGGTGAAATCCATCGGTCGACGAGCGTCGTTGGCCTTTTTTTGTTCGTTGGGATCCAGGACGCGGTGCTAGGTTTTGCCTATGCGTCCTGAGAAGTTCACCGCAAAAATGCAGGAGGCCTTCAACTCCTCTGCCGACCTGGCTTCAAGATCGAATCACTCGGAGATTTCCAACGAGCACTTCCTGCTGGCTCTGCTCCGGCAGCCTGATGGTCTTGTTCGGGCCGTTGTTGCAAAAACTTGAGCGCAGGCTGCTTCGCTTGAAAAGGAGCTTGAATCCGAGTTGTCGCGGCGCGCGACCGTTCACGGAAGCGCGCAACCAAGCCTCGGAGCGGACCTGCGAAAGACACTCGATGCCGCCGAGGCGGAGATGGAAAAACTCCGGGATGAATACCTGAGCGCCGAGCATTTCGCTGGCCCTCCTGGACTCCGGAACATCGGCTGCCAGGCATCTCAAGAATTTGGGCATCTCGCGGGACAAGTTGATGCAGGCCTTGCAAAGCGTTCGGGGCAATCAGCGCGTTACCGATTCAGGACCCGAGGGCAAAGTACCAGACGCTCGAAAAATACGGCCGTGATCTTACCGAGCTGGCTCGCCGAGGGAAAAATTGATCCGGTGATCGGCCGTGACGACGAGATCCGCCGAACCATGCAGGTGCTTGTCACGTCGAACGAAGAACAACCCCGTGCTGATCGGCGAGCCCGGCGTCGGCAAGACGGCGATCGTCGAGGACTCGCGCGCCGCATCGTGGCCGGCGACGTGCCCGAGTCGCTCAAAAACAAGCGAGTCATTGCGATGGATCTTGGCGCGATGATCGCCGGCGCCAAATTTCGAGGGAATTCGAAGACCGGCTGAAGGCGTTTCTCAAGGAGGTGACATCCTCCGAGGGCCAGATCATCCTGTTTATCGACGAACTGCATACCATCGTCGGCGCGGGCGCGGCCGAGGGTTCGGCCGACGCCTCAAACATGCTCAAACCGCAACTCGCCCGCGGCGAGTTGCGCGCGATCGGGGCCACCACGCTCGACGAATATCGAAAGTATATCGAGAAAGACGCCGCCCTCGAACGCCGTTTCCAGCCGGTCATGGTCGACGAGCCGTACCGTTGAGGACACGATCGCCATCTTGCGCGGGCTCAAGGAGCGCTACGAAGTCCACCATGGCGTTCGCATTCAGGATGCCGCGCTCGATAGCGGCGGCGACGCTGTCGCATCGCTACATCGCTGACCGCTTTCTGCCAGACAAGGCCGTCGATCTCGTCGATGAGGCGGCCTCGCGTCTCAAGATCGAGCTGGATTCGATGCCCACGGAAATCGACCAACTCGAGCGGCAAATCATGCAGCTCGAAATGGAGAAGCAGGCGCTCAGGAAGGAACGGGATGCCGCCAGCAAGGAACGTCTTGCCAAGCTGGAAAAGGAGCTCGCCGACCTCAAGGAGCAATCAGACCGGCTCAAGGTTCAGTGGCAGAAAGAGAAGGAAGAAATCACGAAATCCCAAAAGATTGCCGAACAAATCGAGCAAATCCGAACGGAATTCGAACAGGCCCAACGCAGGGGAGATCTTCAGCGGGCGTCGGAAATTCAATACGGCAAACTGCCCGAGTTGCAAAGGCAGTTGGATGCCATCAAAGCCAAGGAATCCGAAAGCGGGCACATGCCTCCTCAAGGAGGAAGTGACCGAGGAAGACATCGCCAAGGTGGTTTCAAGTTGGACGGGCGTGTCCCGTTTCGCGTCTCCAGGAGAGCGAGCGCGAGAAGCTTGTGGAGATGGAGGACCGGCTCAAGGAGCGCGTCGTAGGGCAGGAGCAGGCGATCAAGGGCGGTCTCGAATGCGGTCCGCCGCGCACGCGCCGGACTTCAGGACGAAAACCGCCCGATCGGCTCGTTCATGTTCCTTGGGCCGACCGGCGTCAGGAAAGACCGAGCTTCCAAGGCGCTTGCTGAATTTCTCTTCGATGACGAACAGGCGATGATTCGTCTGGACATGAGCGAATATATGGAGAAGCACACGCGTCGCCGCCGGCTGATTGGCGCGCCGCCGGGATACATCGGTTACGAGGAAGGCGGACAACTGACCGAGGCGGTCCGGCGCAGGCCTTATCTGGTAGTCCTCTTCGACGAGGTCGAAAAAGCGCACCACGATGTGTTCAATGTCCTGCTTCAGTACTTGACGACGGGCGGATCACCGATGGCCAAGGGCGCACGGTTGACTTCAAGAACACCGTGATCATCCTGACCTCGAACATCGGCAGCCAGCTATATCATGGAGGACCTGCCGAAAGAGGAGCGGAATCGGCGCGTCACCGAAGCGCTGCGCGGTCATTTCCGGCCGGAGTTCCTCAACCGGATCGACGAAATCATCATCTTCGATCGCCTGAACGATCGCCAACTTACCAAGATCGTCGACCTTCAGCTGGAGCGGCTCATCAAGCGCCTGGAAAGCAGGAACATTTTTATTCGTTTGAGTGGACGGCGCGAAACGACTGCTCGCCAAGGAAGGCTACGATCCCGCCTATGGGGCCCGGCCTCTCAAACGGGTGATCCAGAGAGAAATCCTCGATCCGCTAAGCCTCGAAATCCTGCAGGGCAAGTTCCGCGAAGGCGACCATGTTACGGTGGAGGTCGAGGGCGACCATCTTGTTTTCCAAAAATCCTGAAGAGCAGGCGCCGAAGGCCAACTTCCTTGCGCCGGTCTGGGGCAGGTTGGAGCAAGATCAGTCTTTGCGCCCTGATCGGCAAACTTCGCGAATCGCCCGGCGAATCGCGTCGATTGCCCGTTGAAGCTGCCCGTCGCGTTGTGCACAGTGGCGGAATGAGCACAATCGTGTCGAGGATCGCTCGGGTGAGCAGCCCGTGTTTCCGCGCCGCGAAGCAGACGCGGGCCCCCGTCTGCTCGTGCCAGGGGAAAGGTTCGCCCGAGCTGTCTTGACTTCGATGCCGGCGATATAGCCGCATTGTCTGACGTCGCGGACATTGGCCAGTGCGCGCAAATCGCTGAGAAGTTCGGTTAGAAGCGAGATTTTGCCGGCCAAGGTCTTGAGGATGTCTTGTTCCTCAAAGATTTGCAGACTTGCAGGAGCCGCCGCACGCCCCAGCGGATTTCCGCAGTAGCTGTGTCCGTAGAAGAAGGTTTTCAGCTCGTGATAATCGCCGAGGAACGCTTCGTAAATTCGTTCGGTGCTCAACGTCGCGGCGAGGGGCAGGTAGCCTCCGGTGAGTCCCTTTGCCAGACAAGAAAATCGGGAAGAACGCCCTCGTGTTCGCAGGCGAACAACCGGCCCGTTTCTTCCAAATCCCGTTAACACTTCGTCGAAAATCAACAGCACGTGATGCGCATCGCACCATTCGCGCAACGATTGAAGCATTCCCGGTGGCCAGAGACGGATGCCCGCCGCGCCCTGAACAAGCTGCGCTCAATGATGATCGCCGCGATTTGGCTTGATCCTAGCAGCGCGAGATCGCTGACGCCGGCGACACGGTTTACCGGAAAATGGAGTTTGGCGAAGCGATTGGTGAACGTTTCAACGCCACCGAGGCTCGCCGCGCCGGTGGTATCTCCATGATAGGCATTGTCGAAGGCCACAAACTGCGACCGTTCCGGACTCCCGCACAGCTGCCAGTATTGAAGCGACATCTTGATCGCGACCTCGATGGCTGTTGAGCCGTCATCCGAATAGAAAACCCTGCTGAGAGTTTGTGCGGGAAAGCATCGGGTGAGCTTCCGGGCGAGCTCGATTGCCGGAATGTTGGTCGAGCCCAGAAACGAGGCGTGGGCAAGTTTGTCGAGTTGATTTCTGACCGCCGTGTCAATCGCCGGGTGGCGATGCCCATGGATATTCGTCCAGATGGAGGAATTCCCGTCGATATACTCGCGGCCTCGGCTGTCCTTGAGGATTGCCCCGCTCCTCCACGAGGACGAGGGGTCATTTTCCGGCGCGCACCAGGCCTTCATTTGCGTGAACGGGTGCCAAAGGTGTTGTTTATCCAGCGCGATCAGACGGTCGGTTGCCACGCGGAAATAATGGAGCGGTTGACACCGGGGCTCTGCCAACATTTTCTCCTGCGGTGCCGGCGCTGGCCAAAATCCTTCTCTATCTCGTCCTGGTTGTGTGCTGACCGGCGCCGTCTTGGCCCCGCCAATTTACTGGCTGCTCCACCCGGCTCTGGATTTCCCGTTCTACCGGTACTTCAGCCGGGTGACGCAGATCGCTGCCTTCGTCCTGCTCGGTCCCCTTTGTACTGGTTGGGAATCCGGAGAACCAAGGAGTTTGGCCTGGAACAAAATCCGCGAGCCGCCAAGGATTTTGTCGCGGGTCTGGTTCTCGCCCTGATGCCGGGAATCGCGCCGGGACCGCTTACCTGGTGCTCGATGTTTATCGAATAAGAGACGAGGTGGTGCCTCTGGCGATGACCCGGATCGCCTGCGACTGCGCGGTTGTCGCGACGATCGAGGAATTTCTCTTTCGTGGTGTCCTGCTCGGTCTTGCGGCGAAGGCCTTCGGTTCCGCGCCGGCAGCGGTCGGCGTTTCCGCGATTTTGCGGCGGTTCATTTTCTCAGGCCGCCCTGAATGGCCGATAACGGGGTGGAATGGTGGACAGGTTTCACGCAGATCGTGCGCATTTTGGAGGTCGGGCCGCCGCCATCTCTGGATAGCTGGTTTCTTAGTGCTCTTCATTGCCGGCATGCTCCTCGCCTATGCCAGGTTGGGCACGCGTTCGCTTTGGTTGCCGATCGGACTTCACGCCGGATGGATTGCTTCGCAACAAACCTTGCAGTGGCTGGCGAAATACCGGATGCAGCCACCGGAATCGCCTTGCCTTGGGTGGGGCCAAATCTCGTGAGCAGGGCGGGTTCCGACCGGACTGGTGGCGCCCTTGGGCGCGCTCTTGTTGACCGGTGTGGAGTTTGGTTTTATCTGCGGCACCCCTGCGGCCGCGCCTGCTTCTTGAGACTCTGAACGGGCTGTTTTTTCCTCACACTGTGCGGGTTGCGAGGTGGCCCTTCGGTCCGGTTGGCTGTGCAAAAGCTGCACCGATTCGCTAACTCCGGTCACGCCTCCCGGTGTGAAACGTGCTCGCAGCCGTATTCCGGCGCCCTTGAGGCCTTTGTTTGCGCCAACTGTCACGGCAGAGATTTTCACTTCGTTTGTGCCGTGGCGGTCATGCGGTCCCGCGGAATCGTGAGGGACGTCGTTCATCGATTCAAATATGGCGGTGAACTCTGGATCGCTGGTCTGTTAACTGATTTTCTCGCTCAAGGGCTCGATGATCCGAGACTGCGGCACTGCCGTTTCGATGCCGTCGTGCCAGTTCCCTGCATCCGTTGCGCAAGCGCGAGCGGGAATTTAACCAGGCAGAGATCCTGGCCGACCGGCTGGCAAGAAAGAACAACCTTACCGTTCTGAACGCCTTGCAACGCATTCGCTACACCGTAACCCAGACTCATTTTGATCGGCGCCGCCGCATGGAGAATCTCCGGAATGCGTTCGATCTTCGCCGCGGGTCTCTGGTGCTCGGCCAGGATCTGCTCCTGGTCGACGATGTTTTGACCACCGGTTCGACGCTTGACGAGTGCGCCAGGGTGCTCCTGGAGGCGGGCGCGCGATCGGTGCGGGCGCTGACCGTGCGCGGGGCTGAGGCGTGACAGTGAAAGATTTTTTCAATTTCTCCAGTTGGGGTATAGGAACGGCTTCGCCTTGCGCTGCAGCTCGCCTTCCGGCAGGCTGTTGGCGCGGGCTTTCCTGCTCACAAGATGCCGATTTTTCGAAAGCCGATTCTACTCAAATCCGCAGGGGCAAGACCCTGCTGAAATGCCCGAGGGGCTCTGGACCAAATGCCCCTCCTGCGGAAGCGATCCCGCAACCTGGCGCTCTCCGAGAATTATCGCGTCTGGTCCGAATTGGCGAGGCATCACTTCGATGAGCGCCGGCGAGCGCGCATCGCCGGAGTCTGGTCGACGAACAATCTTTTCCAGGAAACTGACGCTGGCCTCACCTCGGCGGACACGCTGGAATTTCGCTGGGCGTCGCCACTCTTTATGCGGACCGCTCGAAGAGCTATCAGGAAGCCACCGGGCTCTCGGACGCCGTGATAACGGGAACTGGGGCCAAGATTCAGGGCTACTCAACGGGACTGGCAGTCATGGACTTCAGCTGCTTCTTGCCGCGACGATGGGGTCCGTCGCTGGGCGGAGAGAATACTCGCGTTATCGAGCTTTCCACCCGGAAAAAATGGCCGCTGATTATCGTTTGCGCATCCGGCGGCGCGCGGATGTACGAAGGGATGCTGAGCCTGATGCAAATGGCCAAGACCAGCGGCGCGCTGGCCTCTGCACCCGGGAGGCCGGACTCCTGGGTATGTGTCCGTGCTCACCAATCCGGACGACGGCCGGGGTCATGGCCAGCTATCGTCGCTTGGGCGACATCATAATCGCCGAACCGAAGAGCATGATAGGATTCGCGGGGCCCCGCGCGTGATCAGGGAAACGACGCACCAGGATCTGCCTGACGGGTTTCAGACCGCGGAATTCCTCGAGAAGCACGGGTTGATCGATATCGCGCTACACTCGATCGAAACTGCGCGCGACGATCGGTCAGCTTCTCGACTATCTCGGGCCGTCCCGGAAGTGACTTACGAGAGTCGCTGGCGTGGCTTTATAAGACGCAGCAGTTCGGAATCAAGCTCGGGCTCGAGAATATCGAGCGCCTCCTCAAGTCCTTGGGGGATCCCCGAGAGCGTTTGCGCTTTTTCCATGTGGCCGGCACGAACGCGAAGGGTTCCGTCTGCGCGATGCTGGATGCAATGCTCCGGGCCGCCGGCCTCCGGACCGGCGCTTTACCTCGCCCCATCTGGTGGACTTCAGGGAGCGTATTCGCGTCGATGGGAGGAAAATCCCGCCACAGGCGGTCGCGGAAGGTCTGACGATTCTGCGCGGAAATTTCGTTCGGTTGGGACCATTCGCCGACATTTTTCGAAATTAGCGACCGCCCTGGCGCTTTCGGCATTTCGCCGTGGAGCGCTGCGACTTTGTCGTCCTGGAGACTGGCCTGGGAGGCACGCTGGACGCGACCAATGCCGTTAGACCCTTGGTGTCTGTGCTCACCCCTATCGCCATCGACCACACCCGCTGGCTTGGCAGCACTGTCGCAGAGATCGCCGGAGAAGGCGGGCATCATCAAGCCGGGCGTTCCGGTTGTCAGTGCCAGGCAAGAAACGGAGGCGGTGCAGAGTGCTCGTTCAGCGCGCCAAAGGCGCGGGATCTTTCTGGAATTCATCGACGCGCTCGTGGAACAAGGTGAGATCAGGGCTGCGGGGCATCCATCAGAGGGCGAACGCCGCGCTGGCCATCGCGGCGTTACAAGCCCCGGGTGATGGTTCCCAAGTGGCCATGAAAGGGGCTTGCGGGAAGTTCACTGGCCCGGCCGTTTTCAGGTCGTCGATGAGCGAATTGTCCTTGACGGCTGCCACAACCCCCACGCCGCCCGGCAACTTCTCGTCAATTGGAGGGAGGCTTATGGCCTGGAAAAAGGCGACTTTGATTTTTGGAGCGCTGAGCGACAGGACTACGTCCACGATGCTGAAGATCCTCGAACCGATCAGTCGCGAGGTTTTCTTCGTGCCAATTTCAGAAAAAGCGAAAGGGCGGCGACGCCCGACGGCCTGGCGGCGGTCTGCGAAGCCCGGCACCGAATTTTCCCCTCCGTAAAGGGTGCATTGGGAACGCCTCGCCGGGGACTGGACGCTTGTCACGAGGTTCTCTGTTTCTGGTCGGCGAAGCCTTGGATTCACTGGGCGTTCGCGTTTGAGTCGGCGGAACGGCGACCTCCGTGGAAAGTGTTTGGCTTCGACCTTCCGGGAATGAGTGAGCGTGCGCTGGCTTCCAATTTTCCATGGAGGGGCAAACTGGCAGTCAGCGAGATCCATCTCTCGGACTCAGGGCGAAAGCTTACTCGGGCTGGCGAGCTTGCCGTTGCGCGTTTGTGCGGCTGACCGGCTGTGATTCGCGCTGCACGTATTGCGACGCGGAATACGCCTTTTACGAGGGTTCGTAATCGCTCGGGGAGATCTTGTCCAGGTGCTCGCGCTGGACTGCCCGCTCGTTGAGATTACCGGCGGCGAGCCGTTGCTGCAGAAAAATGTGCTGCCGTTATTGAGCTTGCTCTGCAACGCGGATCGAACCGTCCTGTCGAAACCAGCGGGCCACGATATTTCAAAAATCGACCCGCGCGTTCACCGGATCATGGACTTGAGAGACACCTTCGAGCGGCGAATCTTCGAGGAACCTGTATTCGAACATCTCTTTGCTGAACCATCGTGATGAAGTGAAGTTCGTCATCGGGGTCGCACCCGAAGACTACGACTGGTCGCGTGAACAAATTGAGCGTCATGGACTTGCCAAAATTGTTCGGGCTGTGCTGCTCAGTCCGGTTTTCAGCCGGATCGAACCGCGCCAGATCGTCGAGTGGATGTAAGGATCGACTGCCCGCGCGGTTTCAACTGCAGATCCACAAATTCGTTTGCGGGGCCTCCGAGGCCCGAGGGTGTAGAAACCGACCACGGCGTGCGACGCTTGAAGAATAGCTGGCCCACCCGGCTGTTGCTGATCGGCTCAGCGATAGGCGCCGGAGCCGTGCTTCCGTTGGTCTGCCGGTCGGTAGCGTGTTTTCATGCGGCCCCGCCAAACGCCTCTCCCTACGATGAAACAGTGGGCGAGATTCGGACGCGCATCGCCGGTTCACCAGCGAATCCGCCCGGAATGCGCGACCGAGTTGCTGGAACACGGGCACCCCTACGGAGCGCGTTTTCGTTCTGATGCGCGGGCTCTCGAATTGTCCCGCGCAATTTTCGAAGCTTGGGCGGTTGCTCTTCGAGCGCGGACATAACGTCCTGATTCCGCCTGAACACCATACCATGGCGAGCAGAACAGGCTGACCACCGATTGGTCTCGGTTGACGGCGAGACGACCTCCTTGACACGGGAAATCGGGCGGTCGATCTGGCGAGAGGCTTGGGAACAAAGTGATCGCCGTGGGCCTTTCGAGTTAACGGCACGACGGTTTGCGTGGTTGGCTCAAAACAGGGCGGATGTTGACAAGGCCGTGCCTTTTCAGCGCCGTTTCTCGCTCACTAGGTTGCCCAACTGGGCGTTGGCGCCGGTTGAGCGCGTGCTTCTGCGCCTTCGAACATGTTTTCTGGTGGGATCCTCGCGTAGGGGAGAATATCAAGGGACCCCTACGCTTATCCGCGCTTTCCGACCCGGGTGATCGGCGAGACCATGCTCCTCGGGCGCCAGGTCTTGGCTGAATCCGCAGCCAACCGCCTCGTTCTCCCTCGATTCTGGTCGTCACCTCTGCCTCGGACACGGCCGCAAACAACCGTGTGACCGAGCAGTTGGTCGCGGATGGCGGCAGCTTCGCCCGGACGGGATCGAGACATTCGCCTTTCCGGCCAGCAGCAAGGTTCCCCACGACTTTATCGACCCGAATCAGCCCAACCAGCGCGTGGATTTCTGTCACCCAAAGATCATCGGGTTGCTCAGGTAGCCCTGGGTTGTTTGTGTCTTGTCAGCGTCAATCCCCTGTTCCGGGCAAGATCCATCACGGTTCCCGTCCAGATAGTCGAAACAAGCGGTTCCGCCGAAGAATTATTCGCTCGCTTGGACTAAAGCGAACCGCCATCCAGCCAGACCGAAGTATCTTCGGCGGCGACAAGCGACTGAAGATCAGCGGCACTGCTCAAAAATGGCGTCCAATGTATCCTGCTCTTCGTGCCGATAGACGGACCATCCGATGAGCAGGGCGGCAGATGCGGCGGCGGGAATGAACCAGCGAAACCAGCGCGTTGATGGTAAACCGCGCGGCCGCTTTTCCTTTTCGCGGATGGCTTTCAGAACCTTTCGTGCGAAATAGGCGGACGCCTCCGCGCTGGGCGAGGCGGCCCAGGAGCTCCCATAACGGATCATCTTCAAATCGTCACAAGAGAAACACCGCTGGCGGGCAGAAGTCTCCGGAATTCGCTTGCCGGAGGGTGCGCCTGCCGGAAGCCCGGGTTTCGTCGACCTTCCAGCGGTCTTAGTGCCGGAAATGTCTTACGCCGGTGAACGCCATCGCAAGGCCGCGCTCATCGGCCGCGGCGATGACTTCTTCGTCGCGAACCGAGCCACCGGGCTGGATCACGCAGGTTGCGCCGGCTTCCGCGGCCGTGATTACCCCATCAGCAAATGGAAACAGCATCGCTGCACAAAGCGCTTCCCTTGAGAGAGAGGCCGGCTTCCCCGGCTCCAGACGGCCACCCGCGAGAGTCCACGCGCGACATTTGGCCCGCGCCGATTCGAGGGTCCGGTCCTTTCCGGCATATACGATGGCGTTGGACCTGACGTGCTTGACGACCTTCCAGCCGAACTCCATGGCTTCGATCTCGTCTTTGCTTGGGGCCGCTGCGTGACCACCTTATGTTCAAGCTGCCAGCGAGGTTCGCCGAATCGGAATCTTGCACCAGGTCCTCCACGACGGGCGCATCAGCGCCCTCGATCCGGCGGCGCCTAGAGCATCCTCATGAGGCCGAAGGTTTTCTTCTTTGAAGAGCGCAGGCGTGCCTCAGGATGGAACTCGGGCGCGATGATCACCTCGCTGAAGATTTCGAGATGGCTTTGGCCAGGCCGAGAGTAATCGGCCGGTTGCAAATGATAATTCCGCCGAAAGGCGCTATCGGCTTGTCTGTCGCAGACGCCTGTGTCCCAAGCCTCACGCAGGTCGGCATCGGTTCCGACCCGCACGGATTCGTTGTGTTTGAGGATGGCCGCCGCAGGTTTTGTAAATTCGAGATCAGTTCCGCGGCGGCGCTGATGTCAAGGATGTTGTTGTAGAGGTTCTTGCCTTGGAGCCTCTCGAGTAGGACCAAAGTCGCCGTAAAGTTCGGCGTGCTGATGCGGATTCTCTCCGTGGCGCAAACGAAGCTCTAGGGGCACGTCAGGCGAAAAAGATGCGGAGACTTCCTGTTCGCGGTTGAGAAACCCGGCGATAGCTCGATCGTGAAGCTGCCGTGGTCGCTGCAAGGCTTTGATGGCAGACGCTCCGCAACCCTCGGCTTGTGCCCCCGGAGGCTTTTTCCATGTCTTCCAAGGACCGGCGCGTAATCAGCGGGATCCGTCACGACCGTTACGGCTTGCGGAGTTCTTCGCCGCGCTCCGAATCATCGACGGCCCATCCGATATCGATCTTTCCGATGGCCTCCAGGGAGCGTCGCGCCGCTTGCCACGGTGGCCTCAAAAGGATAGAGGTTCACGACAACGAGGTCGATCGGAAGCAGCCCGTGCGCGGCGGCTGCTCTTTCCTGCTCTTCGTCGCCTCGAAGGTAAAGAAGCCCGCCATGGACCGCAGGATGCAGGGTTTTGACCCGGCCGTCGAGAATCTCCGGAGAGCCGGTGAATTTCGAAACTTCAAGCGTGGAAATGCCTTCCGCTTGAAGTCTGTACTTCACCGTTCCGCCGGTGGAGACGATTTCGATTCGAAGGCCTGGGTTCACGGGCGAAATCAACGATGCCTTCCTTGCCAGAAGCGGAAATCAAGGCGCGCCGAATTTTCATCCACGAGGCAAGCGCTGCGATGGTGGCGGGGAAGAAGCGCGGGTGACAAGTGACGAGTGAAAGTTCTTGCTCTTCGCGTTCCCGCGACGCCGAATCGTAACCAATGCCGACAAAGTATTGGAGCGTGTTCACCACCGGTTTGCAAAATACCTTCGTCTACCGGTGGAACTTTCTGCTGCGATGCCTTTTTCGGTATCGTCCGCTGGCGGGAACGGTTTTCATTTGGAGAGCGCTGTTTCAGTCTCGCGGCCGAGGACATACGGGGCTACGACTTTGGTCAAATGATCTACTACTTTCTGTTGGTTCTTCTCGTCGACAATCTGGTCAGTCCGACTGATGACGAATGGCAGATCGCCTACGGAAATCCGGGAGGGGCAGATCAACAACTTCCTTTCAAAACCGATCGATCACATGGCCTGCCGGACGAGTCTCTTTCTCAGCGCGCGCCTTCTTTATACAGCCGTGACAATTCCGTGGTGATGGCGATTTTTCGCGTGGTTTCATCAATTCATCGTGCTCCCGCGCGAGTTCCTCACCTAGCTGCTGTTTTTTGTGTCCCTGGTGATGGCTGGGGCTATCAATTTCTGATCGCCTATTCCCTGGCGATGCTTGGCGTTTTGAGTTCTCGAGATTTTCCACCATCGTCTTCATTTATACTCGTTTGATACTTTTTGTTAGCGGCCGTTTGTTCCCCTCTTGATATCATGCCCGAAGGGATCCGGATCAGCTCTGAAGTTTCTGCCGTTCCACTTACGAGGCTTTACTTCCCGGTCGCCGTCTTGATGGAGAAAGTGCGCGGCGCCGGAGCTATGAGCCGGCTTTGCTATCAGGGAGCATGGGTGGTCGTCTCCATACCTGGCGGCGCGAACAATGTGGAGAAAGGGTTGCGCCGCTACGAATCCGTTGGCGGGTAGAAGGGCCAGTTGCTGGCGGTTTTGGGTTTTGGTTTCCACCTTCACGCGGTTTAGATCTGCCGGATGTGGATTGTTTACGCGCTGGCGGCAGCCATTACTCCTGGGGATCAGCTACGCGGCGAGCGGCCGGGTGATCGAGACGCGGACTGACACCGTTGGTTTTTTCTTCTCTACGCTCTTTTTTGGCGCGGTGGCGGCTTCGATTGGCGCTCGTGCTCACAGGTGGAGCTTTGCGACGATGCTTTCCGAGTTTCGAGGCTTGGGGAGGATTGGGTTTGGCTCGTCGTGGCGGTCGTTTCCTCTGCGGCTGGAGCGCTCCTGATCTATATCGCGATTGGTGAAAAGAACGCCACGCTGGCTTCAACTCATCGAGATTTCCTATCCGTTTTTCGTGGCGGTGTTCGCCTGGCTTTTCTTTCGCATGAAACCCAATTCCAGCTGGCCGACGGTTTTGGCGGCCTCTTGATTCTCCGGGGAGTGGCGGTCGTTTTCCTCGGCGAAAGGCATGTGAACTGGACCTTTTTGCGAGCCAGCAGGTTCCTCAAATTCCCGTCGGCTTCGGACCGGTTGCTCGTGATCAAGCATAGTGGCGAGGGTGTTTTTCTCTTGCCAGCGAGGGACGGCAAAATAGCCTGCCGACATCGAATGAGAAGGTGTTATTTTGCTGGCGGCGTTGGCCTGGTTCGTCTGGGTGGCGGTGCGCCATGGGGCAGTTCGGAAATTTCGGCGATGTGCCCGTATCGATCACCGCGGATGGCAACACGCGATTCGAAAGGTGGCGTCGCCATCGCCGAGGACAACGTCAAATCCACTACGGCGACTACAGCATCTATTGTGACTACGCGGAATATAACCCCGACACGCGCGACGTCTTGCTGATCGGCAACATTCGCCTCTACACGCCCAAAGAGATGCTGACCGGTCAGCGGGCACTCTTCAACCTGGAAACCAAGCAGATGCGTGCCCTGGAGTTTTCCGGGCGGCATTTTCCGCTGCTATTCCACGCCTTCAACCTGCGCGCTCCCTCTTTGCGGGAGTTTCGGTGAGAGATGCCCACGTTCACCACGGACGATTCCTCGCAGCCTAATTTTCATGTCGAATCCAAAAGCGTTCGAATTTATCCCGACAGCCGCGTCATTTTTTCCCGGTCAACGGTCTATACAGCCAAGTCCGGTTTTTGGTTTCCGTACATTTTTCGCGCAACATCAACAATACCGGGTTTGAGTTTCTCTGCCGGGTTCTACTCTCCATGGGGCGCCTTTCTGCTACCACTGGCCTACAGCTTTCCGATCCGGGTCAGGGCGATAACATGATCAGGCAAGGTGCATTTGGACCTTCGTTCCAAACTCGGCGTCGCCGTCGGGTTCGACACCAAGTTCAAATACGGGAAGGATGATCGCAGTTACGGAGATTTCTGTGTCGTATTACGCCGACGACACGAATCCGGACAACGGTGACAAAACGAGGCGCTACCGCGTTGACTTTCCAGCACCGGCTTTTCATAACTGACGACATCTACGCGACCACGCCGATATAAATCTTCTTAGCGACTCCAATTTTCTCGAGACCTATTATCCCATACTGCTTCAGGGTTGATCCGCAGCCCGACACCTTCGTTTCGGTCACAAAATGGGACGAATTCTATACCCTCAACTTGATTGCTCGCTGGCAGATCAACGACTTTCAGGACACCACGGAGAGGCTGCCCGAGTTGGTTTTCGATTTTAAACAGCACCGCCTTTTGGGTTGCCAGTTTATTATGATGGCGAGGTCGAGTGTCGGCGAATACCGGCGCTCGCTTCCGACGACTCCGACTCCCAGCGCATTCCCTGACTACAGCGCCCTCCGGTTCGACACCTTTCATCAGATCTCGTTCCCAAATCAATTCTTTGGATGGCTCAACGTGACTCCCGGGCGGGCTTTCGACTCACTTACTACAGCGACAGCGGCACATTTCTGAGCAGTAGCGGGAGTTCCGTTGAGATTGATCCGGTGACCGGGCTTACCCCGGGTTGTGAATTCCGCATCTGTCGAAACTGCCCTCGCTAAATGACCCCACCCCGTTTCTCGACAAAAGGAATCCGTCTTCCGCCCCGTGGCAAACTTCGGCCTGAAGTCTCCACCAAACTATCAAAAGCTTACGAACGAATGCAGTCGCAGTGGCTTGGCCTCGATGGATTGCGCCACGTGATCAGCCCTATGCCAACTATTCGCTGTGTCGGCAATTTTGGTCCCGCTCCCGATGAAATCCTTCAGTTTGATCGTGTGGTGCCGTCCACCAGCTGCTGCCGGTCGACTTCCCGCAGTTCACGGGAATCGACACCATAGACACCTGGAACATTCTGCGCGTCGGAGTGCGCAATCGGCTGCAAACTCGCCGGGACCAGGGCACCTATCAATGGATGACGCTCGATACGTTTGTCGGCATTAACTAGCGATCCGTATTCTGACGGCAGCGTTACCAGCAGCACTTTCAATATCTGCAGCCCGGCCGGTTCCCTGGCTTGCGCTAAATGTTGCTTCGCAGCTCCGCTCATTAACGAAGGCTTCACGGAAGCCAACACCAGCGTTACCATTATGCCGACGCGCGACTTCTCATTCCGCGTCGGAAACCGAGTACATCGCCAACAACCCGTTCTTTGCGGACGACAACCAGCTGGACTTTTATGCCTACTGGCGCATCAACGAAAGTCGGGGAGTCAGCGCCTCACGAACAATACGAGTTCTTTTCGAAGGTCTGGCAAGTACCCAGCGCTACCTGATTCACCGCGATCTATCGAGCTGGGTCGCCTCCGTGAGTGCCAGGTCCGGCAGAGCCAAGGGCAGGACAAGCCGGATTTTGGCGTGCTCCTGATTCTCACGCTCAAGGACGCTCCCAGGTCACTTTGCCAATCTCGTTCGACACCGCCACTTCCCCCGATCGAGCCGGGGGCCTCACAATAACTGCGTTGCCAGTTGACCTTCCACTGCTCGGTGTCCGCCAGCGCACCGCGAGTAGAGGTCAAAGAAATTGGCGCCCGTTTCGCGTTGCGTCGCCTGGAGTACTGATATCCGTAGCTTTTCGCCAAACGGGTCCACAATGTTCCCCGCGCTCATCATCGACTTGTTGAACTCGAAATAGACCTTTCCTGCCGGAGGCATCAAGCTGTTGAGCAAAAATTGTTGCTTGCCGGTGCGTTGACGCCATCCACGTTGCTTCCTGCGGATAGTCGCCGTGGTCGGCTTTATAGTTTTCCGAGGCGACGGTCAGAGCGCTCATTTCGGCCTCGGCTCGGGAGACCGCCCCCTTCTTCTGAACGTAGCCTGCGGTGCGCAGGAGCAATCCGGCGAGGATCGCGATAATGGCAATGACAATCAGGATCTCGATGAGCGTAAACCCACGGATCGCCGACGGCTTCCGTTTCATGCCGCCTTTATAGTTGTTGCTGCATGCCGCTGATGATGCTGATGAGAGGCAGGAAGAGCGCGACAACGATGGTGCCCACCACCACGGCGAGAAAACGATCATGATTGGCTCAAGAAGCGAAATGAGCCCTGACGCAGCGCCATCAACTTCGTCGTCGTAGACTTCCGCAATCTTCAGGAGCATCTCAGGCAGTTGCCCCGTTTCCTCTCCGACGTCGATCATGCTGATAACCATGGGAGGAAAGACGCCACTGGCCTCAAGGGGATGGACGATTGACTCGCCCTCCTTCACGCTGTCGTGAACTTTCATGATCGCGTCGGCGATAATCGTGTTCCCCGCCGTCTCTCTGGTGATGTTCAACGCCTGGAGGATCGGCACGCCGCTCGTGACCAGAGTCCCAAGGGTGCGGCTGAAGCGGGAAATGGCGCTCTTGCGGGCGAGATCCCCGAAAAGAGGCGCTTTCAGCTTTAGCGTATCGAGCAGAAAAGCGCCCTGGCGGTCCTCGCCAACAACTTTAAGGAGGATCGCGATTCCCACGACCAGTGCAACAATGACCAAGATATTGCTTTTTACCATGGTGCTGGCGCCAACGACGAACTGGGTGAGAGGAGGCAAGGGTTTCCCGCCCAGCATATCCGCAAAAATCGCCTGAAACTTCGGCACGATAAACACCAGCAGGAAGCCCATGATCAGGATCGCAATAAGCAGAACGATGATCGGATAGAACATTGCCGAAACCACCTTGCTCTTTATCCGCTGCGCCTTTTTCCTGGAATTCGGCGAGCCGCAGCGGCACCAACTCAAGCACCCCGCCGAGTTCTCCCGCTTTCACCATGTTTACATAAAGCTTGTTGAATATCCTTGGGTGGTTCCCGCAAGGCTCTCAGAAAACGTTCCGCCACCCTGAACCGTTTCCGCCAGACTCACGATCACCTTTCTAGGAGCGGATCAGGTTCCTGCTTGGCAAGAACGGTCAAACCACGCAAGAGCGGAAGACCGGCATCGATCAACGCGGCAAATCTGACGCGTGAAAATCATCAGCGTCTTTCCCTTGACGTTCTTTCGTTCCAAAAGGCAGGAAAACGTAATCTAGCTTGGCCGAAACAGGCTGCTTCACTGAACGGGCAGCCTTCAGCGGACTTCCCGCCCTTGCCTTCCTCCGCCAATGGCTTTCGGGTAGTAACCAGCCTGCCTGAGCTGGCCAACGGCGTCGTTTTGAGAGTCAGCTCGATGACACCGCGAAGCTTCCTGCCCTTGGCGTCCAACGCTACATATGTATATCGAGGCATGGAAGGGTTTAGGACTGGGAGAAATGTAGGAAAAAGTCAAAATTTCAACCTTCTCTGTCGAGCAAAGATTGCTTCAGTCGGCTAAAAACAGGGTTGTTCTGCTTTTCCCAGCCGATCGTTGTGCTCGGTCCGTGGCCGGGCAGCACGATGGTGGCGTCCGGCAGCGGGAGCAATTTTTGCCGAATGCCTTCGAGGAGCAAGTCGCGGTCTCCTCCGGGGAGATCCAGCGCCCGATCCCTCGCGGAACAAAACATCCCCGCCGACCAGCGCGCTTTCCTTGGCGATGTGGAAGCAGATGCTGCCGGGACAATGCCCCGGCACGACGATAAATTCCGACGGGCAAATCGAGGGAGAATCGCGGCGGGATTCTCCTCGAGCAAAATGTCTGCGGTAAAAGTGTCGATCTCGAGTTCGAATCCCCACCGGCGAAAAAATTCCCTGTCGTTCACCATCGGAGCGGTATCCCGGTGCATCGCTGTCCGGCATTCATGGCGTTTTGATTATTGCCGCGCCGTCCGCGATGTGATCAAAGTGACCGTGCGTGAGCACCAGCCAGATCCACCCGTTCGCCGGCGAAGGCGGAATCGGAACCTTGCGGTGCGTCGAAGGGATGCCCCGCCGGGTGCCCGGTAATAAAAACAGTTGGTGTCGAACGGGCCGCCAGTGAAGTTTTGAACCGATTCATTTGAAAATGGTCAGACAAAAAGTGATCTCGCAGTTTGATTTTCCAAGCCCGGTCTGCAAGCTTTTTCACGTCTTCCAATCGATGAATCCCGCACCGTTCGCAAGGCTTTTCGCTGCCGCCTTAATTGCTCTGGCGGTCCTTATCCCGGGCTCCGCAGGGCTCGCAGTTCCGTCGATCCCGGGCGGGTGGCGATCTCGGTGGCGCGTTGGCTGGAACAGGGACCACTACACGCGGGAGAAGCTCGATGACAAGTTTTCGGAGAGATTTCTTCAAACGTATCTTACGACGCTGGATTACAACAGATTGTGCTTTACGCAGCAGGATATCGACCAATTCAGGAGCAAATACTCGACGACCCTTGGCGATAGTGTCTTGAGGGGAGATCTGGGGCCGGCGCGGGAAATCTTCGCCCGCTTCCGGCAGCAGCGTCGAGGGAGCGCGTCGCCAAGAACAAGAAACTCGCTCAGAAGAAATATGGTTTCGACACCAACCGTCACGTTGAGATCAACCGGCAGGAGGCCGCCTGGCCCAAGAATCCTGAGGAAGCAGATCGAATCTGGCAAAATCGCATCGAGGCGGAACTGCTCAAGGAAGATCTGGCTGAACTGAAGCTCAGGTCTCCGCAGGAAACGGTCACGCGCCGCTACGATCAGGTCCTTCGCAACGTTCGCGACATGGAGGACGATGACGTGGTGAAGACGTTCTATGAGCGCCTTGGCACAAACCTACGATCCGCATTCTGAATATTTGAGCCCTTCCGACCTGGAAAATTTTCAGATATCGATGAAGCTTTCTCTCGTCGGTGTCGGCGCGGTGCTCTCTTCGGAAGACGGCTACGCGAAAGTCAAGGAATGTCGTCCCGGGCGGGCCGCCGATCGCGATGGTCATCTCTCGATCAACGCACCGGATCGCCGCCGTGGCTCAAGGAGGACTGCGGCGAGTTCGAGGACGTCGATGGATATGAAACTCGACAAGGTCGTGGAAAAATCCGCGGCAAAGAAGGGGACGCTTGTCCGTTTGCTCGTGATCCCCGGCGACGCCACCAGATCCCTCGAAGCGCAAGATTGTCGAAATTACGCAGAGACGAGGTGAAGCTGAAGGATCAGGAAGCCAAGGCGGAGGTAATCGATCTCGATGGGCATGGAGGCCGCACGGCTCGCATCGGCTGGATAACCCTTCCCTCTCGTTTTATGCCAACATGGAGAATCGCGGAACACCGAAAAGCACCACCGAGGACGTGGCCGCTCTCCTTACGCGTCTCAAGCGGGAAGGTGTTCAGGGTCTGGTGATCGATCTTCGCCGGGACGGCGGAGGCTCGCTGGAGGAGGCTATCAATCTGACTGGTCTCTTCATCCCAAAGGGCCCCGTCGTTCAAGCCAAGGATTCGAACGGAAAGATTACCGTTTCATAAGACACCAACCCTGTTGTTGCTTATAGCGGGCCTCTTATCGTCTTGACCAACCGGCTGAGCGCTTCCGCGAGTGAAATTTTCGCTGCGGCGTTGCAGGACTACGGCAGGGCGGTGATCGTAGGAGACGAGCGGACGTTCGGCAAGGGAACCGTTCAAACCGTGCTCGACCTCGGGCGTCTCATGTCGCCGTTCAGTCTTGGGGCGACCGACGCGGGAGCCCTCAAATTGACAATTCAGAAGTTCTACCGCGTTCGCGGCGGTTCGACGCAGCTCAACGGCGTCGAATCCGACATCGTCCTACCCTCTTTGACGGATAACCCGGAGATCGGGGAAGGGTCGTTGAAGAACAGGCTTTCCTACGATGAGGTTGCGCCGGTGAAAATTGCTGATTCCATGGCCGCAACGCCGTTGTTTCTTAACCAATTGAAAGCGCGATCGGCCGCTCGCGTCGCTGCAGACCCAGAATTCGGTTACACCACGGATGATATGACCAGGGTTCGTGATAAAATCGCCCAAAATGCGATTTCTCTTAACGAGAAGGTTCGCCGCAAGGAGCTGGTCGAGGACAAAAAACGAAAGGAACAGCGAGAAAGGAAAGGCAGTCCGGGGGCCGGCGCTGGAAGCGCAAGCTTACGAACTCACCCTTGACGACCTGTCAGCCCCGAAATTGCGGCCGGTTGCCTTCGATCGGAAGCAGGATAAGATTCCGGTCGATGCGGACGATGACGACGCGGACGCCAAAAGGCGACCCCTGAGCCCGATCCGATCCGGAACGAATCGTTGCGCATCATGCAAGATCTCATCGAGCTGAATCAGCAAACGAAAACGGCCAGCATTCAAACCGATAAGCCGCTTTAGCACATCCTCCTCCTTTATAATCCAACGTCTTGACACCGATGCGCCAATGTGTGAATCTGCGGTTAGTTCGCCGTTTGGAATGCCTAGCTAACTATGTCTGAGCCCAAAAGAAACTGTGCGAAGTTGTTCTCCCTCCCGCCGGGACGGTCAGCCGGCTGCTTCGGGTCCCCGGGAAACGGCGATGATCAATTTGCCTCCGAAGCCGGTGCCCAAGCCCGCCGATCCCGCCTCTGCCGGGCCAGAGGGCCCCGCAATTTCCGCTGTTCCCAAACCGCCAAGTTTACCGTCTCTGGCGCCGAAAGTCCCGCCGAGCGTCGGATTTTCGTCCCCCGGCGGCGCCGAAGCCGCCTTCGATTGCCGGGAGGGGCGCCCAAACCACCCGTGTTGCCCGTGGCCCCGAAGCCGCCTTCCGTCATTGGAGGACCAAGGCCGCCGGTCGCGTCGCCGCCTCTGTCTGTCCCCCCTCTGCGCCAAAGGCGCCCTCGGTTTCAACTGTGCCTTCCGCGGGGCTCCCGTCCGTCGAGGGCAGAAGGAGACCGCGAAGGTTCCTCCGAGCGTGGCGACTACGCGGCCGAATTTGCCTCAAGCCTCAGTCCATCTGCAAAGAAGGCCAGGCTCTTCGACGTCAAGTTCCGCGATAACGGTTGCGCCGCCGGTTCAAAGCGAAGGAGGCGCCGGATTGATGGTCGGAATTCTCGCCTTGGTGGCTTCTCTAGTCGCGGTTGGCGTGCAGGTCTGGATGTTCCTTTAGCGTTCGGGTGGAAGCATCCCGAAGGAGGGCACGCGCGAATTTCTCGCGGATATGGCTTTTCCTTTGACTAAGACTATTCTCCCTTATGGCCAGTGAAAATATCGTAGAACTGAACGATTCGAACTTCGACAATGAGGTTTCGAAAATCTCGGAACCGTTGCTCGTGGACTTTGGGCGCCTTGGTGCGCGCCGTGCCGGATGCTCAATCCAGTGGTCGGAGAAATCGCCAGGGAAAATGCGGGTAAGTTCGCGATCGCGAAAGTCAATGTGGACGAATCCCCGGGGGTGTCGGAAAAGTTTGGAGTTCGCAGCATCCCAACGTTGCTCTTTTTCAAGGCGGGAGAAAAACGGGATCAGACCGTCGGCGTCCTCGGAAAGGCGGAAATCGTTCGTCGGCTCCAGGCATTGGGTTAGTCGGCTCACGCGAGCCGCCCGGGCGGATTCCTTCACCCGCTGAGAGTTAAGGCGGAGAGTGAAAGCCTTCGCTTAAGGCTTTGCTGTTTCATCGACCGTTGCCGATAGTGCTCCTTGATGGCTGCAGTTCCTTTCGTCCATTTACACTGCCACACGGAATATTCGCTCTGGACGGCGCGATCCGGACGAAGGACCTTGTAAAAAAAGGCCGTCGAGTTCGGGATGCCGGCGGTGGCGATCACCGACCACGGCAATCTGTGCGGAGCGGTGGAATTTTATTTGGCCGCAAAAGCAGCCGGCATCCGGCCAATCGTCGGTTGCGAAGCGTCCGTTGCGCCCAACTCGCTGACCGCCCGGAATGCAAGCTCGGCCAGAGGCGGCATTTCACCTGACCTTGCTGGCGGCAAATGCTGAAGGCTATCGCCATCTGGTCAAGCTGGTTACGGCTGCCCATCTTGAAGGCTTTTACTACAAGCCACGCGTCGACAAGGAGCTGTTGGCCAAGCACTCGCGAGGATTGATCGCGCTAAGCGGCTGCCTGAAGGGGAGCTGAACGGAAGGTTGCTTACAGGTGACGTTACCGGCGCGCGACGGGTGGCCGGCGAAGTATGCCGAAATTTTCGGAAGAGACGGGTTTTTCATCGAGTTGCACGACCACAACCTGGACGCTCAGCGCCGTTGCAACCCCGGGCTGGTTCGTATCGCTCGGGAGATGGATCTCGGGCTGGTTGCCGCAAACGACGTTCACTTCTTGGAGCCTGAGCACCATGAGTCGCATGACGTCATGCTGTGCATCGGCACCGGGGCAATGGTGTTCGATGAGAAGCGCATGCGCTACGCGCCCGAGCTCTATTTTAAGAGCGGGGACGAGATGGCTTTGCTTTTCCGGGAAGTCCCGGAAGCGATCAGCAACACTTTGAGCGTCGCCGAGCGATGCGACCTAAAACTTGAATTCGGGCATCCGAGTATCCCGCCTTCGAACCGCCCGCCGGAAAGGGACGCGAGGAATATTTTCGCGAGCTATGCTGGCTCGGACTTGCGGAACGCTACGGTCTGAGGGCGGACAGCGATCCGGAATTGCGGCAGCGCCTCGAATACGAACTCTCCGTCATCGAGAAGACGGGATTCGTCAGTTATTTTCTGATCGTCTGGGATTTCATCAATCACGCGAGATTGCAGGGCATCCCGGTTGGGCCGGGCCGGGGTTCGGCCGCCGGGTCACTGATTGCTTACGTCCTGCGCATTACGGATATCGACCCGCTTCGTTACGGCTTGATCTTTGAGCGTTTTCTCAATCCCGAGCGAATCAGTCCGCCTGATATCGACGTGGACTTTTGCATGGAACGCCGCGGAGAAGTTATCGGTACGTGCGGCGCAAATATGGCGAGCGCTGTGTTTCGCAGATTGTGACCTTCGGCACCCTGGGCGCCAAAAGCGTTGTGCGCGACGTCGGGCGTGTCCTGGGCTGGAGCTATACGGATGCCGACAGACTGGCGAAGATGATCCCCAACGAGTTGAACATTACTCTCTCCGCTGCGGCCGAGAAAACCCGGAAATTCGCGCGGCCCTCAGCGACGAGCCCAATACTCGCCAACTCTGGCACCACGCGCTCGTCCTGGAAGGATTGAGCCGGAACACGGGCATCCACGCAGCGGGGGTGGTCATCGGTGATCGGCCGCTTGACGAATACATCCCATTGTGCCGCGGAAAGGACAACGAAGTCGTCAGCCAGTACGAGATGAATGCCCTCACGGAGCTTGGAATGCTCAAGATGGATTTTCTCGGCTTGAAGACGCTGACCGTTCTCGAAGAGGCTGTCCGTCGAATCCGGGAGGAGGCTCCAAATTTCCACCTCGCGAAGATTCCCACCGATGATCGCGCCGCGTTTGAAATTTACAATCGGGGCGGAAACGCTCGGCGTCTTCCAGATGGAGGGAGGAGGCATCACCAATTGCTGCAAGCGGTTTGATGTGCGCTCGATCGAGGACATCATCGCCATCGGCGCGCTCTACCGGCCGGGGCCGATGAGGTTCATCGACGACTACATCGCTCGCAAAAAAATCGCAAGACCATCGAGTTTGCTCATCCATTGCTTGAGCAGGTTTGTGCGGAAACCTATGGGATCATTGTCTACCAGGAGCAGGTTCAGCGCGCCGCCCATGTTCTCGCGGGCTATTCGCTGGGCGAGGCTGATCTTCTCCGGCGCGCGATGGGCAAGAAGGACAGGGAGAAAATGGCCAAGGAACGCACGCGCTTCGTCAAGGGTTGCCAGCTCGTCAACGGGATCGCGGAGGAGACCGCCAACGCCATTTTCGATTTCATCGCGCGTTTCGCGGAATATGGCTTCAATAAATCTCACAGCGCCGCCTACGGTTGGATCTCCTATCAAACCTGCCTTCCTGAAAGCTCACTATCCCGTCGAGTTCATGGCGGCACTCCTGACCCACGACGCATCCACCACGGATCGGATTTCCGAAGTGATTGCCGAATGCTCCCGCATGGGCGTTAAGATCCTTGCGCCGGATGTCAACTTGAGCAGCCTGCATTTTCTGCCGGAAAAGTCGGGCCAGGGGATAGCGATCCGTTTTGGGCTGGCTTCGATCAAGAATGTCGGGAGCGCGGCGATGCAGTTGGTCGTTAGCGAGCGCGAACAGTCAGGCGCCTTCCAGTCGATGGAAGATTTTTGTTCGCGGCTCGATTCTCACAGCGTCAACCGGAAAATCCTCGAAAGCCTGGTCAAATGCGGTGCCTTCGATTGCTTCGGGAAATCCCGCGCGCAGCTGTTTTTCGACCTCGATCGAGCGATATCCCGGGCGGCCGTGGCTTCAACAGGATCGGGTGATCGGACAAGGAGCGCTCTTCGCGGGACTTGAGTCCCAGCCTCCGCAGGCCGAGTCGGTTTCCCCGGTCGAGCCGTGGTCCCGTAACGAAATATTGGCTTATGAAAGGAGTTGCTCGGGTTTTACCTTTCCGGGCATCCGCTCGAGCCTTACGCGGGTCATTTCGACAGCCCAAAAATTTTCCGGTTGCCCGCGCCCGGCAGATTGACGAACCGTCATCGGCCCGGCTCGCCGGGGTTATCGGCCTGGTGGAGAAAAAGATTCACGAAGAAGAATGGCAAACCGTTCGTCGTGGTTATCCTGGAGGATTTCACCGGGCAGATCGAAATTACGGCTTGGGACGATGTTTTCACCAAACACCAGGAACTTCTTGTCCCCGGGGCGGTCGTGGCGGTGGCGACGCGCCTGACGTGCCGGGACGATACCGTTCGGGCCACGGCGAGCGGATTTTATCCCCTTAAACCGAAGGCCTCCGTGAAGCCGGTTCGTCTTCGCCTGGCGCGCGAAAAACTCTCGACAGACGTTCTGCCCGACATTTTGGAAACTGTGAAGCGCTTTCCCGGAAAACGCCCGCTAATGATAGAAATCGTTAACGATGCTGGTATTTCAATCGCGTTCCGGGCCTCGGACCGCTTAGCGGTGGGGGACGAAACGGGGCTGCAAGCAGCGGTCCTTCCGTTTGCGGCGGCAAAAGTGTCGCCGCCTGATTCTCTTTATTGATTGTCGGGGCGCTTGCAAATAGCATTCGCTTTTCCATGAAAACGATTTTTGTAACTGGCGGAGCAGGCTACATCGGAAGCATTTGTGTCGAGCAATTGCTCAATGAAGGCTACGAGGTGGCGGTCTTCGACAACTTGACCGAAGGCCATCGCAAAGCGGTCGAACCGAGGGCCGAATTCTTTCAAGGCGATCTGGCCGACCGCGCGGTGATCAGCCGGGCGATTGGGGAAACGAAGCCGGATGCTGTGATGCATTTTGCCGCCAACGCGCTGGTGGGCGAATCGATGCAAAACCCTCAAAATACTTTCGCAATAATGTCGGCAACGGCGTGAACTTGCTCGATGCAGCAGTCGAGCATGGCGTGAAGAAATTCGTTTTCTCATCGACTTGCGCGACCTTTGGCATTCCTGACCGCGTGCCGATCGATTCCTCGTTTCCTCAGGTGCCGATCAATCCCTATGGAGAATCAAGCTTCTATTTGAAAAGGTGCTGCGATGGTACGATGAGATCCACGGTCTCAAGTATGTCGCGCTGCGTTACTTCAATGCGGCCGGCGCGACCGAAAAATATGGGGAAGATCATCGCATCGAGACCCATTTGATTCCGAATGTTCTCAGGGTGGCGCTCGGGCAGCGGGACGCGGTGGAGATTTACGGCACCGACTACCCGACTCCGGACGGTTCGTGCATCCGCGATTACATTCACATCCTCGATCTGGCGCAGGCGCATATCCTTGCCTTGAAATCGGAGAAAAGCGAGCGCTTCAACCTCGGAACCGGCGGTGGAACTTCTGTCAAGGAAGTCATTGAAACGTGCCGCCAGGTTACGGGCAAGGAGATCAAAGCTGTGGAAAAACCTCGACGGCCCGGCGATCCGCCGCGCTTGATCGCATCCTCGGAATCGATAAAAAGCGCCCTCTCCTGGGAGCCAAAGTTGCAAGACATTCGGACGATCGTGGAGAGTGCGTGGGCCTGGCATGTCAAGAACCCAAATGGTTACGGAGATTAGTTCTCCGTCAGTTAACGGTTCCCAGGAGATTGTTGAGAAACCCGCGTATGCCACGTTGCTGACAATTTTCGGAAGATCGCAAAGGAGCCAAGCGCAGGCCGTAGCCGGTGGCGCTACGGACAAGCTTGGCGACACCACGAGGGCCGAAAATTGGCGCAACCCGAGGGCGCGAACTCTTTGGGGCATCTCTCGGCGTCGCTCCTCAGTCACAGCTCCTCAACGGGGATGCTCCTTCGTCCCTCCACCGATATGTGCCCCAAAGAGCTCGCGTCGTGACATGCGCGGGTTTTTCAACAGTTTCCTAGCGGGGGTTCGACGCCGAAAGGGCAGCGCCAGCGCACCATTTCGCGCGCTTCGGGCGTATATGATGTAAGCGAAGGTATGCTTCGCTGGCTTTTGCTTCCCTTATTGGTTGCGGCCGCGCAGGCTCAAGTCTACCAGGGCAAAACGCTCGTTACGGCTTCCCTAATCGCGGACACGGCAGCGCTCGTGCCCGGCAAGCCTTTCGAGGTGGGCCTGCTCTTGGAGATGGCGCCTCGCTGGCACACCTATTGGGAATATGCGGGCGATGCCGGGCTTCCAACCTCCATCAATTGGACGCTTCCTGAAGGATTTGTCGCCGGCCTATCCAATGGCCCCTGCCCGATCGTTGATCATTGAACCGGGCGAGATCGAGGTCTACGCCTACAAGGACAAGGTTCTCCTCTCAACGACGATTGTTCCTCCCGCCGAAATCGCCGAAAAGTCCGTAACCCTTCGCGCAAAGGCTGATTGGCTTGTTTGCGAGGAAATTTGTATTCCCGGTTCGGCGAACCTGGAACTTTCGTTGCCAGTGGGCTCAGTGGCCAAAGAAGCGAACGAGGCAATCTTTTCCGCGTTCCGCAAGCTTCTTCCGGTCGCGACTCCGCCACCCTACGAATTGGCGTGGACACGCGATGCTCAGCATCTATCTCTGAAGGTCGGCGGGTTAAAAGACGCCAAATCGGTCGATCTGTTTCCGCTCCTGGAAAAGGGCCAACAGGTGGAACACCCTCAGAATGGTCCGATCGAAAACGGGACAGCGACGATAAATCTCGGAAATTCGGAAGACTTGCGGGGAGTTTTGGTCGTCGAAGAGCAGAGCGGACGCCGAGGCTGGCTTGTCTCCTCGAGCGAACAGGTGGCCCTCTCAAGCCCGCAAGGTCCCGCTGCTTTTGGGAAGGATCGGCAATCAGCCTGGCCTTTGGAAAGCGTTTATCTTTGGTTTTTTTGGGGTCTCATCCTGAACCTCATGCCATGTGTGCTGCCGGTGATCTCGCTGAAGATCTTCGGCTTCATTCGGCAGGCGGGCGACCATCCCGAAAGAATCTTCCGCCACGGGTTGTCCTTTGTCGCCGGAATCTTCGCATGGTTTCTCGGACTCGGCATGGTAGTGCTGGGCCTCAAGCTTGTCGGGGAGAGAGGTGACCTGGGCGTTTCAGTTTCAGAACCCGTGGTTCAATCTCGCCATCGGCTGCCTTGTCTTTGCTTTTGCGCTCAATCTTTTGGCGTCTTCGAGATAGTTCTACCGGGCCGAGCGAGCACCGCCCTGGCGGAAGCCTCGTCAGCCGAGGGATATGCGGGCTCGTTTTTTCAAGGCATATTCGCCACGTTGCTGGCAACCCCCTGCACAGCTCCCTTTCTGGGGACGGCCCTGGGATTCGCCTTCAGCCAATCTCCTCTGGTGATCCTGGCAATGTTCGGGTCTGTCGCCTTGGGAATGAGCGCGCCGTATTTTCTGCTTTCCGCCCGACCCGGATGGATGAAAATCTTGCCAAAGCCCGGTGAGTGGATGGAGCGGGTGAAGCAGTTCATGGGTTTCCCGCTGCTGGCGACCCTCATCTGGCTTCTTTACGTCCTCGGCAATCAAAAGGACTCGACGGGGTCATCTGGGCGGCCGCGTTTACTGTGTCTGGCGATTGCCTGCTGGATCTACGGCGCATTTTGCGGGCCCCTCTCTTCCGGGAAGTCACTGGTCGTTTCCCTTTTGGCGATCGCGGTGATCGTTCTGGGCGGCGCCAGGTTTTCCTCGTCGAGCGGTTCGCGCGTTCCGCGGTTGTCGGCGAAACTCGAACACCTGCGGAGGGGATACCCCGAAGCCCTTCTCCCAGAAAAGCCTCGATGAGCTTCTCAGGACATGAAGCCGGTCTTCGTCGATTTTACGGCGGACTGGTGCATTTCCTGCAAAGTTCAAGTGAGCGAACTGCGATTGACGTTGCTCCGGCACGCGAGGCATTCGAAAGATGCGGGGTCGTGCCGATGAAGGCCGACTGGACCAATGCAACTGAGATCACCGCCGCGTTGAAAAAGTTTGGACGTGTCGGCGTCCCTTTCTACGCTGCGCCCTTGATCCGGGCGCGGGACGGACAATCAGCCGATCACCTGCCGGAGATCCCCACCGCAAGCGTTGTCGCATCGTTCTCGACTATCGGGCCAAGGCGCGGCGGTAACCGCGAACGATCCCCAAAGCGGCAGAGGACAAGTGTCCCTTGCGCGGATCACCCGTGTGTGAATATTTTCCCCACCATGAAAACCTACTTGCAGTCGTCAGCCTTGCGCTTGCTGCTTCGGTTCAGGCAAGCCCGCAACTTGGCAAGCCGGCGCCGGATTTTTCACTGAATGACCTCTCCGGCAAAGTCACGATCTCGTCCGATCTCAAAGGAAAATTTGGTCGTCTTGGAGTGGGTTAATTTCGGCTGCCCTGTTTGTTCGCAAACATTACGGTTCTGAGAACATGCAGAGACTGCAAAAGGAGTTCACCGAGAAAGGAGCTTGCTCTGGCTGTCCATTTGTTCTTCCATGCCCGGAAGCAGGGGAATGAGACGCCCGAGGCCGCGAAGACTGGTTTGAGCCGGTTCGGTTCGGCGGCGAGCGCCTCCATCTCGTTGACCAGGATGGCAAGGTGGGCAGGCTTTACGCCATGCCAAGACGACTCCCGACATGTTTGTTATTAACCCTGAAGGAATTCTGATCTACGCGGGAGCAATTGACGACAAGCCGACCTGAACTGTCGACGGTTTCCGGGGCGAATAACTATGTCGAAGCGGCTCTCAAAAGAAGTGGAGTCGGGCAAGGCGGTGTCTGTCCTTCAACGAAGCCACGTTTGCTCGGTGAAGTACTGAGTGGCCTTCGGCGATTTGGTGAGCGGGCGGGATAGTCCGCGGCAAATTAACGATCTGCCGGTTTCGGGGCTTTTCTTCGTCGATCGTGCACGCTAAAGGGCCATGAGAACCCTCCACCTCCATGGCCAAAGACCGCGTTCGGCCCAGGATTCGATCAGTCGAAATCTCTCGATCAGACGAGCATACAAAAAAGTCCCAAAGCACCAACTGCCGCTGCTCAATCGCGCAGCTCGTCTTACGCGAATGCGAAAGATCGCTGATCGCCGCACTGAGGGCCCCCGACGCGGCCGGTAAAGGCGGAGCGCGATCGCGCCGACCGGAGCGGCTCGATCCCCGTCTGCCCATTCGCGCTGCCTGTCTTCGATCGTCAAACCCTCACGCCGGAGGAATTTCAACACCACTACATGTGGAGGTTTTGGAACAAGTCCGCCCCACGGTTCAGACCACGCTACCTCGACAGGTCCCGGTATGGCCGGGTGCTGTCGAACGCGTGGAGAAGTTCTGCACGGAGGCAGGTTCTGAAGCGGGCGTACTGGAAATCAACGAATTTGAGCGTCAACTGGCGGATGATGGAGCGATCATTATAAAATTCTACCCTCAGCAATACGTAACTGAACGAAGGCTACT
>ERZ1370068.9252-contig-8042_pt1 | contig 47816 bp, 80 predicted proteins | sample MGYA00561227_ERZ1370068 | MGnify/ENA primary metagenome ERZ1370068 (study PRJEB38410, sample SAMEA6850437) | metagenome | study: Metagenomic assessment of the ecological functions of the soil: analysis of the soil microbiota associated with the... | reverse complement strand
GTAATACTTCGTTCAGTTACGTATTGCTGGAGATGATCCGCGACAAGAAGGCGCCCGAGCAGATGCTCAAACAGATGATGGAGAAGTTCGAGAAGAAGTAGCGCACGGTGATTGGTCCGGACCGTTGGCGATCGCATTCAGCTGATGACCCAGCCCGATCACGCGCACCTGGCGCGGACGATCATGGAATGCTGCCCCGCGCTGTCGGACCATCCGCGACGGACCGCCATTCTTCACGCGGTGGCCGAGCACGACAACGGCTGGGCGGAGGAAGACGCCGCGCCGACCGTGAGTCCCGCCACGGGCCAGGTCGCCGACTTCGTCGGCTTGCCCCTCGCCACCCGTCATGCCGTCTGGCCGCGCAGCGCCTCCGGCGCATCGGCGACGACTGGGCGGCGGCTCTGTCGCCCACCACGCCGTGACCGTCTACGAGCGGTTCCGGGCGGACGCCCAGTGGTCGTCGTTCTTTGCGGAGATGGAAGCGATGCGCGATGCGCGGCAGCGGGCGAGCGGGCTCGATTTCGAGGTCCTCGTCGCCGACTATCCGTTCCTGCGGCTCGGCGACTTGATCTCGCTGGCCTTCTGCACCGGCGCGACCGAGGCGCAGCGATTTGGCGCCTGGACCATCCAGCCGGCGGGATCGCGTGTCGCGGTGACTCCGGATCTATTCGGTGGGACCACCATCCCGGTTGCCATCGCGGCCAGGGAAATGCCGAATCGGCGATTCCAATCCGATCTGGACCTCGGCAACGCGTTGAGCCGGGCAATGGCGATGGAAGCTTCGCGGAGAAGTCGTGCCCGGAGACACGCCCGTCACGCTCCCGTGACATCCGTGCGCTAGTCTCGTCCCATGACCGCTGATGATTTCGTGAGCGCCGTCGACGGCCTGGCTTTTGACGAAAACGGCCGGAGCTGGACGCTGGAAGTCGACGACATCGATGACAGCGATCCCATGACGCTGGCGATCACCATCTGCATCCCGGAAGCCAGCCAGGAGATGCATTTCGATGCGTCGCGCGATGGCGAACCGACGTGGCGGCGCTCCAGGACCACGTCGTCGGAATCGCGCGCGACATCGTGGCCGGCCGGCAGCAATCGGGTATTCATGCCCCGCCTCTAGCAGGGCCGCCCATCAGACCGTGGCGGCCTGCTGCTCACCACCGCTCGTCGTTCAGGCCCACCACGAGGAGCCGCAGAGTCAGAGCCCCGATCCGATAAGGGCGGCCGGGACAATGTAGGGAGCCAGGCTGGCCGCGAATGCCGGCGCCAGAAACGTCGCGAACAGATTGACGACGTAACTGGTGCCGCCGACGCGAGAGCACGCCCGGAACGTTCGAGCCTTGTGCCTGCAATCGGAGAAACACGTAGGCCAGGGACTGAAGCTGGCTCGTCGTCAGCGCCGTCAGTGCGACTACCGCCGAGCAGCACCAGCGGGGCCAGGCGGGTGAGGAAACAGCCGCGCCGCTCGCGACGCCGGCGAGACCGAAGAACGCCGCCAGCAATGACACACTGCGGCCGACCGGCCATCAGCAGGCCATACATGATGACGGTGACGCCGGTGTAGCAGAGCCCCGCGACCAGGGATCACGGGATGCTGGTAGCCGTTCCGGGAGGTGGTCGAGGCCTTCCGCCCGCCGCGGTGACGGCGGTACAGACGTTCCTGCGATCGCTGGCGGGCAGTCCGGCTGGCAACTAGCACCGCATCGACGCGTCCAGTGTCGATGCGGTGCTGAGGCGGGCGAACCGTCCTAGGGCTTCGACGACTTGCTGCCGGCGAGATGCTGGACCGCCGCGAGCGACTTGTTCACGTGTTCGGCCGGGCTGATCTTGTCATCCGTCGTGGAGAACGTCGCCGCGACCTTGCCGTCCGGCGTCACCACGAACGTCATCCGCTCGGTGAATTCGTGGTCGATTTCGACGCCGCGCGAGTCCTTCATGCCCGGCTTGATGTCCATCTTGGTCAGGCCGTACGCAGTTGGCGATCGAGCCGTCGGGGTCGGACGCCACCGCGATCTGCCGGCGCAATACGCGGATCGGCCGAGAACGCATTCAGACGGACGATGCTGTCGCGCGACACGCCGATGATCGAGGCGCCGGCGGCATCGAACTTCTCTTTGTTCTCGGCGAAGGTGTGCGCCTGGATGTTGCAGCCGCCGGTAAACGCGGACGGGTAGAAGTAGACCACGACCGGTCCCTTCTTCAGCGCCGACTTCAGCGAGAAGTCGAACTCCTTGCCGGCAAGCGACGCTTTTGCCGAGAAGTCGGGCGCCTTGTCGCTGGGCTTAGAGCGCGCTTGCGAACACCGGCACCGCTATCGCTGCCGTCACGAGGCAGCCTGCCATGAATCGATTCATCACCATGCTCCTTTACCTGATCATAACCGCGGCGGCTCAGTAGACGTCCAGATCGCGGCCGACCACCACCCGCCCCGCGTATTGTCGACATCTCGTCGAGCATTGCGGCCGGCGTCGATCGCTCGGCGTCAACGCCAGGCCGGAGGGACAGCGAGCCGTGATAGAGGACCAGCAGCTTGGGCCTGGCCTTCGTCGCCAGCTCGATGAGCTGCGCGGTGGTGGTGTGAAACTGAGCGGCGTAGCCCTGGAAGTCCTTGCGCTTCGCGAGCCACTCCAGCGTCAGCACCTCGTGCACCAGGACGTCGCACCCGCGGCACGCGTCGATCGTGGCCTGCGTCGGGTTGGTATCGCCCGAGATGACGATGCTGCGGTCGGGCGTCTCGAAACGATAGCCGTAGCTCTCCATCGCGTGCTTGGTGGCGAATGCCGTGACCGTGACGTTGGCATCCTGGTAGACGACGCCGGCGCCGGATTTCGTGCGTGTTGACCGCGTGGCCTTCGGGAAACGCGCCGACGGTGTACAGCCTGCGGTCCTCGGTGCGCGTGCTCGAAGTCGGCCCGGTAGGCGGCGAGCAGATGCTCGGTCATGGCCTTGATGCCGCTCGGCCCGTAGACCTCCGAGCGGCACGCGGCGGCCGATGACCCACGGGCGTCAGTATCAGATCCGGGATAGCCCACCGTGTGATCGGAATGGAGATGCGTGACGAACGCCACGCGCAGGTTGACGCGGATCCAGCGCGGCGATGCCCTTGTCGACCGCTGCCGATTTCGCGCGCCGCACGATCCCCGCGCCGAAGTCCACCAGGTACGGCGTTCCGTTGACGACCACTGCCGTCGCCGGTCCGGATCGATCGGGATCGGCGGGAGGATTTCCAGTGCCGAGCAGCACCAGCTGGAGTTTTGCCCGATGGAGCCTGCAGATGAGCAGCCCGGGTTCCGACGGGACGAGCATCGCCGCCGCAGCGATGCCAGCCAGGATCAACAGCACACTCCGGCATGGGCGCGCTCCGCGGGCAGAGGGGTAGCGTCTTCGCTATTCCGAGCGCAGCGCCTGCAGCACGTCCACGCGCGCGGCGCGCGCAGCCGGCATCAGCGACGCGACGACCGCGGCGCCGATGAGCACGGCCGCCGGCGCCGATCACGGGCAGCGCGCCCGGCAGCTGCACGGTCGCGAAGAATCTCGCCGCCACGCGCGCGAGCACGTAGCCGCCCACCGCACCGGCCGCGATCCCGATCGCGGCGATCAGCCGCGCCTTCCGAGAGCACGCGGGCCAGCAGATGGCGCGGCGCGGATCCGACGGCCAGCGCGCACGCCGAACTCGCGCGTCCGCGCGCTCACCGAGAACGCCAGCACGCCCGGCCACGCCGACCACGGCGATCAGCAGCGCGATGCCGGCAAATCCGGAGAACACGAAGGCGTTCACCCGCTCCGGCGACAGCACTTCCGCGCGCACGTCCTCGAGCGTCGCGGCGCGCTCGACGGGCTGGTCCGCGGAAATCTCGCGGATGACGCGCGTCACCGCCGGCACCAGCGCGTACCGGATCGCCCGCCGCGCGCACGAACAGGCGGCCGGCGACGCCCATCTGCCACGCCGGCTGATAGATCGTCAGCGCCGGTCCCGGCACGACGTTCTCGTCGTCCACGTCCGCCACGACGCCGACGATGCGGGACGGCGCGGGCTTGCCGTAGATGCTGAAGACCGGATCGGTCCACGTCAGGTGCCGGTTCACCGCGTCGCCGTTCGGGAACAGCCGCTGCGCGACGCTCTGGCTGACGATCGTCACCGGCTCGGCGCCGCGCGCGGTCCTCGTCGGTGAAGTCGCGGCCGGCGAGCGATCGGGACGCCGAGCACGCGCGAAGAAGCGGGGCGCGACCATGCGCATCCGCCCGCGCGGGTTTTCCTCGCCGTCCGCGGGCGTGTAGCCTTCGACGGTGAACTGGAAACCAGGACCCATGCTGCCGGCATCGCGCCAGGGCACGAAGCTTCCGACCGCGGCGCCCTCGACGCCCGGCAGCTGCGCCGATGCGCCGCGTCGCTTCCTGATAGAAACGCGATCGCCTTCGGATCGCCGAGGCCCGTCACCGACGCCGGGACGTCGAAGGCCAAGCACCTGCCGCATGTCGTAGCCGGTGTGCGCCGTCTGCAAGGCGACGAGCGTGGCGACGAGCATGCCCGCGCCGGCGAGCAGCACGAACGAGAACGCAATCTGCGTCGTCGCGAACACCCGCAGGCGGCGGTTGGTGCCCGGCGTGATCCGGACGCCGCCGGTCGCCAGGCCGAGGCCGGCCGGGCGCGTGCGGCGACGGCAGGCGCGGGACGTATGCGAGCAGGCACGGCCGCGGCCATCGCCAGGCCGGCGCCGACCAGAGCACGCTCGCATCGACGGTGACCTCGAGCGCGCGGATGGAGAAGCGCGCGGCATAGCGGGCGACCAGCGCGACGAGCGGCCGCGCCAGCACCACGCCGAGCACGGCGCCGGCGCCGCAGAGCACCAGGCTCTCGGCCAGCAGCGTGCGCCGCGAGCGCGCCGTGGCCGGCGCCGAGCGCGGCGCGCACGGCCAGCTCGCCTTCGCGGCGCACCGAGCGCGCCAGGATCAGGTTGGCGACGTTCGAGCAGGCGATGACGAACACGACGGCGGCCGCGGCGAGCAGCACGAGGAGGATCGTTCGCGCCGGCGCGGCGATCTGATCGCGCAGCCTCGTGACGCTCAGCTGACACGTTGGCCTTCGTCGAATAGGCCTCGGGGTGCTCGCGCATCCATGGCGGCGTGGACCGCGGCCAGCTCGGCGCGCGCCGCGTCGAGCGAGGCCCCGGGCGCGAGGCGGCCGAAGAGCTCCGTCATCCGGTGGCTGCGGCTGGTGACCATCGTGGCCCCGAGGTGATGCGGGCTGGTCGACGACGTTCGCGATGATCTCGGTGTCGGCCGGATAGGGCACCGACGGCTCGAGGACGCCGACCACGGTGGCGGTGCGCGGACCGAGGCGGATGGTCTTGCCGATCACGGCCGGGTCGCTGTTGAGCGAGGTCGTCCAGAACCGGTAGGTGAGGACCGCCGCGCCGCGCCGCCTTGGGGCCATCGTCGCCGCGCGTTCAGGAGGCGGCCGAGCACGGGGCGCAGGCCCATCACGTCGAAGAACGACCCGCCGACGACGCCCGCTTTCACCATGCGCGGCTCGCCGCCGAGACCAATCGATCGTGAAGTCGACGGTGGAGAAGTCGCCGAACGCGCCGACGGTCGTGACCCGCGACTTCAAGTTCGTTCGATTTCGGGGACGGAGAACGTCATGTTCTCGTGCGCCGACGCCCGGCGCGCTCTGGCGGATGTAGATCGAGACGATCTCTCGTCGCGATTGACGAGCGGGCGGAGGAGCACGCCGCGGACGACGCTGAAGATGGCGGCGTTGGCGCCGATGCCGAGCGCGAGCGTCACGACGACGGTGGCGGCCAGGCCCTTGACGCGCAGGAGCGCGCGCAGGGCGAAGCGGATGTCGCGGACCAGCCCTCCGGCCGCGTCGAACCAGCGATGGCGCCAGACGCCTCGCATCGAATCGCGCGTCAGCGTGACGTTGCCGAATTCCTTCAGCGCCGCCAGGCGAGCGGCGCGCGGATCCTCGCCGCGCTCGATCCGCTCCTTGATGCTGATGGCAAGATGGCCGCGAATCTCGTCGTCGAGGTCGTCGATGTCGGGCGCGCATGGGTCACTCCTCGCTCGCCGGCGCCGGGTTCATGATGCGGCCGATCGCGTCCACGAGCTGCGCCCACCGGTCCTGCTCGCGCGACAGCTGGGCCTTGCCCGCGGCGGTCAGCCGGTAGAACTTCGCGCGCTGGTTGGCCTCGCTGACGCCCCACTCCGCCTTCAGCCAGCCCCGCTTCACGAGGCGGTGCAGCGCGGGGTAGAGCGAGCCGGTTTCGACCTTGAGCAGCGTCGTCGGACCGATGCGCGGATCGCCTGGCCGATGCCGTGGCCGTGCTGCGGTCCCCACTGGAGGGTGCGGAGGATGAGCATGTCGAGGGTGCCCTGGAGGAGCTCGAGGCGGCGGTCGTCTGGAGCTTTGGCCATAGTCGTAGACAGTCTACGTGCTTGGACGTAGGACCGTCTACGACATGTTCAATATCGGGTTGAATCGGTTTACGCCAGCGAATAGAACAGATCCGCATGCGAGCGGACCGCGCCGTCCATGCCCGCGACCTTCGGGTTGGCGGACTCGATCAGCCAGTACTCGTCAGGCGCGTGCGCACCGGCGCCGTGGCCGAGGCCGAACTGCCCGGCCGGCAGCTTGAGCGGCGCGCCGGTGAACGTCACGCCGGGCCACGAGCCCGGCGAGGCGCGGCCAGAGCAGCGGATCGATCCCCGACTTGTGGTAGGTCGCGACCATCGCCTTCACCAGCCGCGAGTCCGCCGGCGTCTCGGTCGAGGTCGTAGCCGCCGGTCATGTTCACCTCGACGTCGCCGAAGCCGTGCTTGGCGAGGTGTCTCTTGAGCAGCTCCAGCGTGCTCCTTCGCGGTCATGTCCGGCACGAGCCGCATGTCGATCTTGGCGGCCGCCCGCTGCGGCAGGATCGTCTTGCCGCCCGGGACCGGTATACCCGCCGACCAGACCCTGGATGTTGATGGTCGGCTGCGACACCAGCCGCACCAGCGAGTCGTGCCACGACTCGTCGCCGTCACCATCGCGACACGCTCAACGCCTTCTTGGTCGCGGCTTCGTTGCGGCGCGGAATCGCCTGCTCGAGGATCTCGCGCAGCTGCGGGCTGAGCGGACGCGACGTTGTCGAAGAAGCCTTCGACCGCCGGCGTGTGTCCGTCGGCCTTGACCAGCGTGTTGAGCGCCTGCACCAGATGCCAGGCCGGGCTGTCGATCTGCGCCTCGTAGCTCGAATGGACATCCAGCGTGGGGCCGCGGCCCCACTTCGCGCCGCTCGAGACCAGCTCGAGCTCGACAATGCCCTTGGATCCGAGATTCACCTGCACCGATCCGTCGAGCTCCTGGTTGCCGAGCGGGATGATGATGCCCACGCTCTTGCGGAGCGCCGCTTCGACGTCCGGCTTGAACACGACCTTCCGGAAGTTGGGCGATCCGATTTCCTCTTCGCCCTCGCAGACCAGAGCACGAGGTTGACCGGAAGCTTGCGTCCGGCCGTCTTGAACGCGCGCAGCGCGGCGAGGCAGCGCCGATCTGCGGCCCCTTGGTGTTGGTCGCGCCGCGGCCGATCATGATCTTCCCGACGCCCGGCCGATCGACGATCTTGCCGTCGAGCGGCGGCGAGCTCCACTCGGCGGGGTCGAACTGCTTGACGTCGTACATAGTAGAGCGCCAGCGTGCTGGCGGCACCGGCGTCCAGCGTGGCGAAGACACCGGGCTTTCCCGCTGGTCGGAATCAGATCGACGCGACCGAAACCGGCTTCGCGGGCGAGGCGAGCCATGTACTCGGCGCCCTGCGGGTAGTTGCGGTTCTCCGCAGCGATGGACGGCAGCGCGATCCAGTCGCGCAGCATCTGCACCGTGGCGTCATGGGCGCGCGCGATCTCGGCGACGACGGCGTCCTGGTCGCCGGGCGCGAGCAGACCTCCCGCATCGCCCAGCGCCATGGCCGCGGCACCGGCCATGCTGGTGTGAAGGAATTCGCGGCGGGTTTTGTCGGGTGATTGTTCGGAAGCCATGATTTTCGCCACACTATAGCCGCACCTGACGAGGCCCATCGGTCGTAGTGGCGCGGGTCCGTGGTCGAGGCTGTAGGTGAGGGAGAACGTGAATGCTGGAGCCTGCTGACTGGTCTGCTCCTGTTTCTCGTTGCGTCCGCCGATGCCAGCCAACCGGCTCCCACCGGCGGCCATTCGCGCAGTTCTGGCAGGCGATCGAGAAGGCGAAGTTCACGCCGCCGCCTGACGCCGATCTGCCCGCCCTCGTCCGCGAGCTGACGGCAATGCTGGCGCGTCGCCGGATCCGGAGCTGCGCGACGGGATCGCCTACTCGACGCTCACCGCGTGGATCTACCAGCAGAAGCGCCTGGACGCGGCCGCGGTCGGATCGCTCGCCACCTCGCTCGCCGCCAACCTGCGCGTGGAGAGTCGGATCGGTCGGCAGCGACGCGGTGTTCCGGCGTTCCTTCTCAGCGCTGATGTTGTCGGTCGTCGTCGCCCGCGACAACGGGGATCCAGTGCTGTCAGAGTCGTCTTATCGCGGGTTGCTGGATGCCGCACTGGCATATCTCGCCGCGGAAAGGACGTGCGGGGATACGACGACTCGAAGGGTGGATCCACAGTGCCGCGCACACCGCAGACCTGCTGGAAGTTCCTTGGCCGCAGCCGGTATCTGCAGCCGGCCGATGCGACCGCATTCTCGATGGGATCGCGCTCAAGCTCTCCGCGTCTCCGATTCTCGTCTACGGAGAGGACGAGCGGTTCGCACGCGCCGCGTTGGCCATCGTCAACCGGATGGACTTCGATCGTCAGGGGTTCGCAGCCTGGGCGGATCGATCGAAGCCCGCTCCGGTCCGCGACGCGGGCCGACGGCCGGCCAGTTGCAGGCGGCCCAGAACGTCAAGAACTTTTTCAGCAAGTTTGACGTGCTGCTCTCCGTCGATCCACCGCCTTCGGATGCGGTGCGCGCCGCCCGCGACAGCGTGCGCGCGGCGCTCAGGACGCGTTCTAGCGCGGTTGCGTCTCACCGAGCCCTACTTTTCCGCGTTGAACATCGCTTCCTTGTACCAGCGCGCTCCACGGCGCCGGGCAGAAAGAACGCATCCCAGATTCGGCGCTGAAACGGGTCGTCGCCCGCAATTGCCTGCCGGTAAGCTTCGACACGTCCACCAGCCTCTTGGTGTCGTCGAGGGTCAGACCGTCCTGACCGCCTTGTCCCGCGAGACGTGATCGTCCGGACCGCGTCGGCAATCTGGCGTCAGCCATGACCAGTCGTGGAGCAGCGGTCCGTGGCCGGGAACGATCGTCGTGGCCTCGATGGCCGTCAGTTTCTGCAGCGTCCCCGGCCACTCGGACATGAACGACGCGGTCGCATACGGCGCCGGCGCGACGACGAGGTCGCCGGTCGCGACCACCTTCGCGTCGGGTGCGTAGACGACGGCGTCGCCGGCCGTATTGCCGCGTCAAGGAAGAGGACCCGGACGATCCGCTGGCCCAGGTCGAAGGTCAGTTCCCGCTCGAAGGTCAACGTCGGCGGCGCGTACTCATCTCTTTCACGGCCGGGGCGGCCGCCGCGAAATCGCGAATCTCCGCCTCGTAGAACTCGCGGTCTTCGACGGACAGGGGCGTGCCGTCACGCCGCTTGCCGTCCTGGAGCATCCTGACGAATGGCCGGCAGCGCGCTCGCCAGCTGCGCTTCGATGGCAGCCACGTAGCCCGGAACCTGCGCCTCGATGTGCGCCGCGGTCGACGGCGTGCTGACGATCGCGGCGTTGGGGGAACGCCGTCCGGTGCTCGCCGTTGCCGACGACGTGGTCGAAATGCCGGTAGGGTGTTGACCGCACCACGGTCACCGGCACGTTCGTCAGCCGTTTGATGTCGGCGATCATCCGGCGCGCGAGGGCTGGAACGTGGCCGGTATCGACGACCAGCGCGGCATCGCGTCCGATCACGACGAGCGAATTGCCGCTGACGAACGGTGTCTTCGAATCAGGGGACAGGAACGCGTACGCCGTCCGCGATCTTCGACAGTTCATAAGTGGCGACGACGTCGCCGTATCCAGGGGCGATTTGCGCGCTCGTGGACAGAGCGCCGACAAGGCAGCACGCGCAGGCGGCGGCCGCGCTTGCAATCATCTTCGGCATGCTTCGACTAGACGAAGGACGTGCGCCAGATGTTGCCGGGATCCGCTCGCCGAGTCGATCGGCCAGCGCCAGGTATCGCGCCGACATCAGCGATCCCATTTGCGGGACCCGTCACGTTCCACAAGCGGTCACTGGTGAACAGCAGCCGAACGCCGCGACGGTCGCTCGTTGGAACGCGAAGGCTCCACCCGAGACGATGCTGATTGGAGCGCGAAGGCTTCAGCCGACACGATGCTGCTTGGAGCGCGAAGGCTCCACCCGAGACGACGCTGATTGGAGCGCGAAGGCTTCAGCCGAGCGTACGCGCCGCGGCACATGCGTTGCTTGTTCGATCGATCCTCCGTCGCGATCCCGATTCAGGTTTCATAAATGTCCGATTTCAACGTCGCCGTCCGATCGCTCGTCAAGACCCCGGCCTTTTCGATCGTGGCCATCCTCACGATCGCCGTCGGCATCGGCGCGAACACCGCGCTCTTCTCGGTTTACGACCGGCTCGTGCTCCATCCGGTGTCGATTCCGGATCCGTCGTCACTGGTCGCGATCTGGACGAACAACCCGCGGCTCAACTTCAACGCGCCGGCTGTCGCGTGGCCGCGCTACGAGGACATCCGCAGCGAGTCGCGCTCGTTTTCGTCGCTGGGCATTTCCGCGTTCGACAACTTCACGCTGACGGGCAACGGCGAGCCGGAGCAGCTCAACGGCCAGCGCATCGACGCGGCCTTTCTGCCGACTCTCGGGATGATGCCCGCGCTCGGCCGCAACTTCACGCCCGACGAGGACATGCCGAACGGCCCGACGGTCTGCATCATCAGCCACGAGCTGTGGACAGACTCGCTTCGGCAGCCGCGGCGTCGATCGTCGGCCGAGACCATCACGCTGAACGGCCAGTCATGGCAAGTGGTCGGCGTGATGCCGCCGCGCCTGACGCCGCCGTTCAGTCAGGTGCAGGTGTTCGCGCCGCGCGTGTTCGAGATCGGCGGTCTGACGGCGGCGCAGATCCAGGCCGGCGCCGGCTATGCGCAGCCGATTGCCGGGCTCAAGTCGCGGCGTCTCGCTCGAGCAGGCGAGCGAGCGGAGCTGAGGGCGATCAGCCGCGGCTATCAAGGAGCGGTTCCAGACCCATCTCGACGCGACCAGCACGAGCGAGCCGCGTCCGTTCGTGGCCGCGCTCGTCGGCAACCTGCAGCCCGCTTTCTACACGCTGCTCGGCGCGGTCGGCTTCGTGCTGCTGATCGCGTGCGCCAACGTCGCGTCGCTGTTTCTTGGCCGACTGACGGCGCGGCACAAGGAAATCGCCGTGCGGCAGTCGCTTGGCGCCACCCGCGCCCGGATCGTCCGTCAGTTCGTGATCGAAAGCCTCGTCTTCTCGGCGGTGGCGGGCAGCGCGGCGTGCTGCTGGTGCTGTGGGCGATGGCGGGGATCCAGTCGCTGGTCGCGACCGCGCTGCCGCCCAATACGGTGCTGACGCTCGACGGTCGCGCCCTCGCCTTCACGCTGGCCATCACCGTCGATCACCGCGCTCCTGGTCGGGATCCTGCCGGCGATGCAGGCGTCCCGCGGCAGCGTGGTCGCCGTCCTCAAGGACGCGCGCGCGCGGATCGTCCGAGCGAGCGCGGCAACATGCTGCGCAGCGGGCTGATCGTGGCGGAGGTGGCGCTCTCGATCGTGCTGCTCGTCGGATCAGAGTCTGCTGCTCCGCAGTTTTCCTGAGCACTCCAGCGGACGGCGCCCGGCTTCGATGCGAAGGTGCGGCCGCGGCGTTCGTCGGCGTGCCGATCGGCGCGATACCCGACTTCCGCGCAGCAGGCGCAGTTCTTCGACCAGGTGGTCGAACGTCTGCGCGCGCAGCCCGGGGTGACCAATGCGGCGGCGGCGATTGGCCTGCCTCTGTCCGGCTTCAATCCGCGCTCGCCCTACAGCGTCGAGGGCCGGCCGATTCTGCCACTGCCGCAGCGCCCGCTCGCCAATCTCGGCATCGTCAGCACGGACTACTTCGCGCTGATGCGGATCGCGCTGGTCGCAGGTCGGACGTTCACCGCCCGCGACCGCGAGGGCGCTCCGGGCGTTTGCGTCATCAACGAGTCGCTGGCGGCGCGGTTGTTTCCTGGCGAGACCGCCCTCGGCCAGGTGATGTTGCGCGGGCGCCAACGCCGACGTCAGGGCGAGAGTGGTCGGCGTCATTCGCGACGTCAAGACCATCGGCCTCAACGTGCCGGCGCCGGACGAGATCTACTATCCGATGCTCCAGTTGGGACGCGTAGGGATGAACGTGGTGGCGCGCACCGGCGGAGCGCATCGGCGCTGCAATCGGCGATTCGTGCCGCGGTCTGCCGCCGGTCGACAAGGAGCAGCCGATCTCGTTCTTCGCAACGCTGGAGTCCAACGTGGCGCAGAGCCTCGGCGCCCAGCGGATCGTCGCGTCGCTGACGACGATCTTCGCCGCGCTGGCGCTGGTGCTGTCGGCGATCGGACTCTACTCGGTGCTGGCGTACGTCGTCTCGCAGCGGACGGCGGAAATCGGCATCCGGATGGCGCTCGGCGCCCAGCCAGCGCCAGGTGGTCGGGTTGGTGTTGACGGGCGGCATGCGCCTCGTCGCCGTCGGCCTGGCGATCGGACTTGCCGGCGCCGTCGGCGCCGCGCGGCTGATCCAGACCCTGCTCTACCAGGTCCGGCCGCTCGAGCCGGTCATCTACGCCGCCGTGGCCGTCGCTCTTCACCGCCGTCGCGGCGCTGGCCTGCTTCGTGCCGTCGTGGCGGGCGTCACGCATCGAGCCGCTGGTCGCGCTTCGCGCCGACTGACGCGCGGCGATTCGCGCCGCTACCACACGAAAGGAACGAGCCGATTACCGCACGCGGTCCCGATACTCGCGATATCCGGGCAGCTCTCAGCAGGAGCTGCTCCTCGTCGAGCAGCCGCCAGACGAGGAAGGGGACCATCACCACGAGAGGAACAAATCCCCAGTACGACGTGAGCGCGAGCGGCGTGCCGACAGGTAGAGCAACGCGCTGGCGTACATCGGGTGCCGCACGATGGCATACGGCCCCGTCGAGATGACTTTCTGATCGGCGGCCACCTGGATCGTCGCCGCCGTAAATGTGTTTTCCCGGTAGACGCGAAAGATGAAGGCAAAGCCCACCGCCACCAGAAGATCTCCGATCAGGACGCCATAGATTGGCACCGTCGTCCAGCCGTAGCGGTAGTCGAGCGCCGGGACCACGAGCAGGGCGATGAATGCGAGCGAGGTGAAGGCATGATGACCCGCTGCGCGGGCTCCCGTTCGGCGGTCGGGCCGCCGCGCATCCGGCGCTCGAGGAGCGCCGGATCCCTCCGCATCAGATCGATCGTCGTGAGCACCGACGCGAAGAAGAACACCGCCAGGTAGAGCCACGCCTGCCAGTAGCTGACGCTGCCGGCGGTCCCGAACAGGAGAGCGCCCATCACCAGCGCGAGGGCGGCGATCGCGATCCAGGCTCGTGCGTTGAGGGTCATTGCTCGACGAAGCCATCTGGCCGGCGGATCAGCGCCGGCAATCACACATCAGCGAGTGTCAGAGGGCGCGGGCTCCTGCCGTCGATGTCGGCGAAACCGTATTCCCTGCCGAGCGCCGCGGCGACGAGCACTTTGCCGGTGTGCCGGAGCACGTCGGCGTCGCCGGCGAGCGCGGCGATCGCCCGCCCGACGAATTCCGGCGACTCCGAGTTGCTCATGTCGAGCCAGGCCGCCGCTTCCATCACCTTTTCCGTGCGAACCAGTCCCGGGTAGAGCGACACCACCGCGACGCCGTGCGGTTCGAGCTCCTTCGCCATGTCGGCCGTCATCTTGTCGGTCGCCGCCTTCGAGACGCCGTACGCCACGTTGCCGATATGCTTCTGGGCCGCCCAGAACGAGATGTTGACGATCAGGCCGCGTCCGCGGGCGATCATGCCGAGGTCGCCAGCTGACTCGCCCGATAGTGCGCGCGAACGCCCGCGGCTGAACATCGCGTCCCAGCGCCAGAGCGGCTGCTCCCAGAACGGCTTCGCCCACGTGAACGCGCCGTCGTCGATCATCCGCTCGTAGCCGCCCCACACGTTGTTGACCAGGATGTCGATGCCGCCCGCTTCGCGCGCGATCCGCTGAAACGCGCCGTCCACCTGATCGTCCACCCGATGGTCGCAGACGATGCCGGCGATCCCCTTGCCGAGGACTTGCAGATCGTCTGACGATCGACCGGTGACGAGACGGTGGCCCCGTGCGTCGCGAGCTCGCGCGCGACACCTTTCCGACCCACGGCTTCCGCCGGTCACGGCCGCGACTTTGCCCGCCAAAGGTCGGCACGGGCCAAGTGTGATGGCACGTGGGGGGCATGGAACGTGCACTGAAGTCCGGGATGGGCAAAGAGTTCCCAGCCGTGCGCTCTTCTGGCTGGTCGTCTTCCTATTTTCTGTCGGCACGCTACCTGGTTCCAGTTGGGCTGCCTCGAAGAGCCGGAGAGCTCGGCCGCTTCGAGATCGCGTGACGTCCCGCTTGCCTTGCGGAAATCTGCTGGGCTTCCAGGTGCTTCTTGATCGACAAGGCTTTTCTCCCGGAGAGATCGACGCCAGAGCCGGCGCGAACCTTCACCGTGCGCTGGTCGCGTTCCAGACGACGCGCGCACTTGCGACGGGCGAACCCGACTGCGCCACCTGGCAGGCCCCTGCAAAACGACGCCGGCGAGTCAGCGGCAGCGCTCGTGTCATGCGAAGTCACAGCCGACGATGTGAGGGCCCGTTCACGGACGCAGATCCCGCCGCGCCTCGACGAGCAGACCGAGCTGCCGGCACTGGAATATCGATCGCCGCTCGAACGCCTGGCCGAGCAGCTTTCACGCCGCCGCCGTCGCTTCTGCGATCGATCAACCGCACTGCCAGGTTCGAGGCCGGCGAGCGGATCCAGGTGCCGGCGGTGACGCCGTTCGATCCGGTGGCGAAACCCCGGCCAGCTCCGATGGCGAACTGACCGTCACGGTCTCGCGCGAGGATTCGTCGTTGCGGGTGACTCGCGGCGACTCGCGCGTCGTGTTCTTCCGCGCCCGTCTCGAGCGGCACCGCGCACGACCCGCTTCCGCCGGGCGACTGGAAGATCACGAGCGTCGCCTGGCGGCCGGTGTTTCACTACAACCCCGACCTGTTCTGGGACGCCAACGAGTCGTCGAAGGCGGCGCCGATCAAGGCCGGTCCCAACAACCCGGTCGGCGTCGTGTGGATCGGCATCAACCTCGATCACTACGGCCTCCACGGGACGCCCGAGCCCTCCCGCATCGGCGCCGCGCAGTCGCACGGGTGCGTGCGGCTGACGAACCAGGATGCGGCCCGCCTGGCATCTCTGGTCAAACCGGGCACGGCGGTCCTCTTCCGGTGAACGGGGCGACGTGAAGAAGGCCTCGGGGTATTCGCACGCCGTCGAAGCCGCCGCCGCGTGCTTTGCAGTCGGCGTCGTCACCGGTTGGTGGCTGCACGCGGGCGGGCCGGTTCGACCGGTCCGCGACGTGAAGGCGGAGCCTCGAGTTGCCGCCGCGCCGCCGGCCGCACCGGCCAATGCAGGCGCGAGCGTCGGGGCAGCGGCGACCGCGTCGATCGGCGGCGGCGAGGGACCGCCGCTGACGGCGGCAACGAAGCGGAACGGCGAGCGGCACCGCGATCGACGAATTGCGGAAGCGAAATTTGCGGCTGCCGCTCGATGAGGTGCGCGTTGACTCGCTGCAGGGCGACTTCGACGGGCGCCGGTCGAAGCACCGGCGCCCATCAACACGAAGCGGCCGACATGCTCGCCGCGCGCAACACTCCCATCCATGCGGTAGACGATGGAACGGTGGTCCGGCTGTTTCTGAGCAAAGGCGGGCGGTCAGACGATCTACCAGTTCGATCCCACCAGTCGCTTCTGCTACTACTACGCGCATCTCGAGCGCTACGCGTCGAGGCCTTGCGGAAGGGCAGGCGGTGAAGCGCGGCGACGTGATCGGCTATGTCGGCACCAGCGGCAACGCACCGCCGGGAACGCCGCACCTGCATTTCGCGGTGTTCGTCCTGGGGCCGGAAAAAACTGGTGGCAAGGCGCCGCCGTCGATCCGTACCTCGTTTTCAAGAAATGACTGCTCCCCGATGTCAGATCGTCTCAGATCGTCACGTCCGTCATATCGAAACCATGTGGAATCGCGCATTCTGACTTGTTCATCACGACTCGCTAACACCACGCTCATGAGTCCTCTTCGATGCGATTGCTATCGTTCTTCTACCGACCAGATCGGTCGGCGTGATGAAAAGGACTCTGCGTGATGAAGAAGTTCGTGTCGTTCTCGCTCGTTGCCGGGACTCTTGGCGTAATGGCGTTGCATCCGGCCAGCGTCCAAGGTTCATTCCCGCTTTCCGAAGTTCGACCCGCCGGCGGTGTGCCAGGCGGCAGGCCCGAGCCGCCGCGTCCATTCAGTCGACGGTTGACCAGTATCGAGCCGCGCTGGGCGCCGTCAGCAACGGCAATCAGCCGGGCCCGCTCGTCGACGGCCGTCGGGAAATCAACTGGGACGGCGGCGGATCGTCCGCGACGTCTCTTGGTCCGAGCGCCGTTCGACGCGTGTTCCTGATCACCCGCGGCGCCCGAATGACGACGCCGGGCACCGGAGTTCGTGCAGGCGCCTCCGGCCAGGCTGGCCGATACTTTCGGCAACGCGTCCTACGCGACTACATTCGCGGCCTTCAGCCCGCTGCGCCTGTTCAGTGCCATTGAGAGCAACGTCACGCGCGTGGCGTTCTTTCTGCCAGGCGGCGGTGAGTTGCCGGCGGTGACCTCCGGCTTCGGCGCCGTGTTTTCGGACGTCGACCAGCAGAACGGCGCGTCGGCTTCGACTTCGGCCACGCGGGGACGGGAACAACACCGTGGTCGAGTAAGCTCGGGACGCACGGCGAACTGCTCTACCGGGCGGAAGTGCCGGCGTCTCAGGGCACGGCCACCTTCTCCGTTCTTCGGTATCGTCTTCGACGATGCCCGAATCGCGCGCGTGAAGATCGTGGCGGGCGACGTCGCCCCAGGTCCCAACGACGGCAAGAAGGACATCGTCGTCATGGACGACTTCATCTACGGGAGCCGAGAGGTAGTGAGATAGCAGGTTAGTCGTTAGTCGTTAGTCAATAGTCGTCAGGCATTTCGGGAATTTGTCCCAGATATCGACTAACGACTAACGACTAACGACTAGCGACTCTTGTTTTCCGGCAGCTCGGGCCTAGCTGGAGCGAGTCGGGATCGCCGACTGGACTCCACACCACGGCGATTGCTTCCCCCTGCCGCGGTTGCAAACGGGCTCCGCGTGACGCCTGAGATCTGATGTTCGAACTCGCCGTGAGAAGTACCGGTCCCTGGCCTCCAGCAGTTCCTGCGCCTCGCCCGAATCAGTGCTGATAGAGAATGCGACCTCTCCGTTCAAGACGTAGAGGAGCTGCTCGCCAGGCAAAAGCTGGTCGGCTGCGCTGGGGTGTTCGGACTGAACCGAAGGAGGTACGGATGCAGACCCCGGTCGATGGGATCGGTGATGAGCGGATAGTAGAGCACGCCTGGTTGCGTGCCGTCAGCCCGGCCGAGCGGCGCGTGCGACAGAGGTGCTCCGCTTTCTTTCGGATGGAATAGTGAGCGCTGGGTTTCGCGTGACCGCGGCAGGAAATATTCGAAGGGACGGCTGGAACGCGTGCGCCAGCCGATACAACGTGTCAGTCGGCGCCGGGCGATCCCGCGTTCGATGGCGGTCAGCTGGCGAGGACTGAGACCGACGGCGCGGGCGACCTTCGCCACGGTCAGCCCGTGTGACCTGACGGACGAGCGCGACGCGATGCCCCACCTCCGCGTTCGCGCTTTCCGACTCGCGTTCGTGGAAGAGTGCGTGGGGATGCCCCGGACAACGACGACGCCGAGCTCGGTGACCACTCCCAAGGCGGGCCATACGCAGAGTACGCGCACAGGACCTCCGTCAGCCACGGCCCGACGCGCGCGACATGTGCGGCAGCCAGGAGATCCCAGAACAGCGCATCGCCGGCCTCGAGCTGTTCGACTTGAACCCCGCGCCTGTTTTTCGCGCGAAATTCCATGCCTCCCTGCAGGATGAACGCAAAGGTCTGCGGCTCTGCCGACACGAATGCCGCCGTGCCCTCGTCAGAGCGGCTCGACGCGCGCCAGGAACGGCTCAGGTGCTTGTTCGAAAAAGGTTCAGCCAGTGGCCAGAACGCGTTGTGGTATCGCTGGGCCAGCGAGGCCCTGGGCCCGCACCCGCGGCAAAAACGGCGGTGTCTGTTCGACAACTTGACGCCGCCGATCCACGAAAATGCAGCCGAACACCCCCATGCGGTAGCAACTGCACCAGCGGGACGTCGAGCACTTCGGCGAAGCGCATCAGCTGCCGCAGGTCGGATGTCGCCTTCGCCGTTTCGATGTTCGAGATCTGCGCCGGCGAGATGCCAGTCGCGGCCGCGAGGTCCCGGATACTCATGCCTTTCCGGATGCGATGTTGACGCAGGAGCGCGAGAATCTCCTTCGCAAGATCGCGAACGTGCTCCGGAACGAACGGGCATGACGCGTCAGGGTGTCAGAATTTCGACGTCACCCAGCACATTCTGTAAACAGTTCAGAATATCGACGTTCCAGCGTTGACCGAAGGGGTGCGTCGTCCTACGGTAGGTGTCGGTCTTTCAGGCACTAGAGGGAGGACGATGCGGGCGGGTTCGGTACTGTGGGTGTGCGCTTCATTGACGGCTGCGTGTTCGAATTCAGCCCCCTCCACCCAGTCGCCCCCGGGTGCACAGGCGTCATCTGCCGCACAGGGGAAACGCGATCCTGTTCGAGGGTGCACGGTTGATCGTGGGGGACACGACGGCGCCGATTGAAGGCTCAGCTTTCTCGTTCAGAACGGCAAGATCGGGCGCGTCGGTCGCAAAGGTGAGATCGAACTCCCGGCCGGCGCCACGCGTGTCGATCTTACAGGCAAGACGGTGATGCCGGCGCTCGTCAGCACGCACGTTCACGTCGGGCTCCTGAATGGTATGAGCTTCGGCCCCGAAAACTACACCCACGAAAACATCGTCGAGCATTTGCAGCGCTCCACGCGTACTACGGCCTCGCCGCGGTGCTGAGCCCGGGCACGGACGTTGGCCCGCTCGCGTTTCAGGTGCCTGGAAAGAGCAGCCGTCGGGTGCGGCGCGGTTGCTGACGGCGGGGCGCGGCATGGCCGCGCCAGACGGCGGACCGGGTATTCCGTCGATCGCGAACACGTCGTTTCCGATTACGAGCGCTGAAGACGGGCGCCTCCGCGTCCGTGAGCTCGCCGAGCAGGGGCGCCAACGCTGTGAAAATCTGGGTGGACGATCGAAATGGCCGTGTCAGGAAGCTCACGCCTGAAATCTACGGCCCGATCATCGACGAGGCGCACAAGCACGGGATGATGGCCGTGGCGCACGTCTACTACCTGAAGGATGCGCACCAGTTGGTGGACGCGGGGATTGACGGCTTCATGCACCTGGTCGCGCGACGAGGTGATGGACGACGAGCTCATTGCGAAGATGAAGCGGCACAATGTGTTCACCGCTGCAAATATCGGTGGCACGCATCGCGCGGCCCTGTCCGGAAGCGCCTGCGGAATCACTCGCCTTGCTGGCTGAAACGGTGCCGCCGAGTGTGGTCGAGCAGTATCGAGCCAGCTACGCGAAATCGGACCCGAAGGCCGTCGCCGCCGTGCGCTCGACCTACAGACGATGGAAAAAGCCTGGCCAGGCTCAATGCCGCCGGCATCACCATCGCGCTCGGCGGCGACACCGGTATACCCGGCGCCTGGCACGGGTGGGCGGAGCAGTGCGAGTGGAACGAATGGTTGCCGGCGGGCATGACGCCGGCTCAGGTGATCGTCGCGTCGACGAGCGTCGGCGCCCAGATCCTCAAACTTGACGACCTCGGGGCGGTGGCCACCGGAAAAAGCGCCGACTTCCTGGTGCTCGACGCGAATCCGCTCGAGAACATCACGAACACGCGCCGGATCTCGGCGGTGTACCTCAAAGGCCAGATGCTGGATCGATCAGGCATGCACAGTCGCTGGACAGCGGGACCAGGGTCTGCTCAGCGGTCGGCGTCGGCGCAGGTGCCTCAATTCACGGTGGATCCCTCCTGGCCGAAGAAGTTTCCGACGGTCAAGGCAGCGGACGGCAACCTGCACCGGTGGGCCACCGGCGGGAATTGGCGGAACCTGCATCGATTCACACGACCATATCTTCACGCTGAATCGCGGCTGGCAGAACAGCTCGCTCGGCAAGCTGCATATGTTCGAGGCGATGTCGAGCGTGCCGGCGCCGCCGGTCGTCGCTTACGATCCGGACGGGAGCGTCGCCGCCAGCTGGGGCGACGGCGTCGATACTCGCGCCAAACGGTGGCACGAAGGTGATGCCGGAGAGTCTGCACGGCTGCTTCGCCGACTACGAGAACAACATCTGGATCGCCGGCAACGCGGACGGCATCGTCAGAAATACAGCCACGACGGCAAGCTGTTGATGCAGATCAGGACGAAGAGGCGTGTGCGATGGTCGGGTCGCCACCGCGCCCTCGAATCCACCGCTGTTCTTCCCGACGTGCGTCAGTCCCGGCCTGAACGGGAGTAAGACGTTGCTCAACGATCCGGCGGACATCGCCGTCGATCCCAATCCCGATCCGGTCACGAACGAACGAGGCAGCGTTTACATCGCCGACGGCTACGGCAACCATCGGATCGTCGTCTTCAGCGGCAGGGCAGTATCTCCGGCAATGGGGCTCGGCCGGAACCGGCGACGGCCAATTTGCCGCGGAGGGTGGTGGCCATCCTCACTGCGTCACCATCGGCAACGATGGCCTGGTTTACACCTGCGATCGTGGCAACGCGCGCGTGGAGGTCTTCGACAGGACGGGGCACCCTCAAGCGAATCATTCCAATCAATCCTGAGGGGCTTTTCCAATGTGCCGCTGCGCACGGGAACGACATCGCCTTCTCAAGGATCCCGGACAGTAGCCTTCTTCTACACCTCCGACGTGGGCAGCGGCACCGTAGTGCGGATTCTGGATCGCATGAAAGGCCGCCATCGTCGGTGGGATTGGTGGAATGGGACGGGGCGCTGGGAGTTTCATTGGCGTTCACACCATGGCCGTGGACTCGAAGGGCAACCTCTACGTATCCGAGGGCGGCGGCGGCCGCCGGACTCAGAAGTTCGTCAAACAGTAACTGGACGAGAAAAAGCGTCCGTTCGTTGTTGCGTCCGCCAGGTTCGCTGGGCTATCGTCGCGGCGGCCCGCTGAGTGAAGCGCGGGTCGGGGCGACAGCATGCGAGGCAGACTCGCTGACCCGCGGCACGCGCTCGTCGATGCGTTCGGCGCGGATTCTCGACCCGAGCCGAGACATCGCACGTTCGTCCGCCTGACGCATTGGATGACGGCGCTCTCCACAGCCGCCTCTCATTGTCAGCGGCGTTGGAATTCTCCTGGCCCACCCGCGGCTCTATCTCGGCGAGACGGGTGCCTTTGGCGGCCCCGCTTTCATGGAGTGCCGCTCCCCTTGGTCCTCGGGCATTCCGGCTGGGGACGATACTTGCACTCTTGCGGCCTGGGCCGCGGTCGTCCTGGAATCTTGTATCTGATGCTCGGACTCGCGACGCGGCATTTCTCGCGGAATCTGTTCCCGCCTCGCGCCGATCTAACATCCGGCAACCTTGCGCGTGTCTTCGGCGGCCACCTCAGCCCGACGCGAATCGCTGCGGCCGCGCACGGCGGAGTAGCGTGCTGCAGCGAATCGTGTATCTGACTGCTTGTGTTCATAATCGGGCCGGTCAGTGCTGTTCTCGGGCCTGAGCATTCTCCCCGGCTCTGGTGTCTGCGTTTCCGAGCCTGGTGAACATGTTCGGCGGCCAGCAGACGGCTCGTGCCATCCACTTCTTCGGCGGCGCCGCGGTGGGTGCTGTTCGTGGTCGTACACCTCGCGATGGTTTCGTTGACCGGCTTCATGGATGGAATCCAATCGATGACGACGGGGCACGTGGCTCGGGAAGGGAAGCGGTCGTGAGTCGGAGAACCATCTCGCGGCGAAAACTGCTCGCGTCAGGTCTCACCGCGGCTGTCGGGGCCGCGGGTGCCGTCGGCGCCGTTCGGCTGGCGGATTGGTCGGGCCTGATTCCGCCGGACCATGGCGGGCTCTACGGCATTGGTGAAACCCTCACCTATGCGTCGCAGCGACTGCTCGTCGGCGGCCACACCCTGGCGCGCGAATTCAGCCGCGCTGACATCTCGAGCATCATTCCAGTCAATGGCAAGCCGCCCGACGACGAGGAGTTCCAGCGTCTCCGGGCCGATGGCTTTCGCGACTGGCGGCTGACTGTCGACGGCCTCGTCGCGCGTCCGATGGAGCTCTCGCTGGCCGAGCTGCGATCTATCCGGCCCATTCGCAGATTACCCATCAAGCGTGCGAGGAGGGCTGGTCGTTCATCGCGGAGTGGACCGGCGTGCGGCTGTCGCACGTGCTCGATCTCGCCGGCGTCGATGCGCGCGCGCGATGTTGCGTCTTCTTTCCGTTCGACGACTTCTGGGGAGAGCATCGACATGGCCGATGCGCTGCATCCCCAGAACGTTTCTTGCGTGCGGGATGAACGGCGCCGACCTGCCGTTCCGCATGGAGCGCCAGTTCGCGTGCGGGTGGCGAGGCAGCTGGGCTACAAGAGCATCAAGTACCTGTCGCGAATGACGGTGACCGATTACCTTGCACGGCATCGGCAAGGGCCTTGGCGGCATCAACGCCGAGGAGGGCTATTCCTGGTGGGCTGGAATCTGATCGGAGTCCGCTTCAGCGCTTGCCGTCAGGGCCGGTCGTCGGTCGGCCGCCTGGATCCATCCCGATCTTTCGGGTCGTGCCGTTCCGCGGTCGAAGGCTGCTCAGCCGGGAGTCGAGCTTCCCTCAGCAACTCCTTCTCGCCGGGGTACCAGTGCCGCAGTGACAGCTCTCGCAGGCCTGGTCGAGGTTTTCTCCGGCATCCACAGCTCGTTGACGTCCCTGCGCTTGACGATGTCCATGACTTCGAGCCCGACGTTGCGCAGGGCCTCCCGATCTTGGCGTTCCACAGAACGGGATCGGCTTCAGAGCTTCGACCTGATCTGGGCGGGGGACAGCTCGGCCGGCTCCAGGCCCCGCGCTGTTGTTTTCGTCGCCGGCCGGCGCGAACGGCCTCGGGATCTTCAGCTTGGGTAGGCTCCTTCCGCCATCGTCACCGCGCCGAACCGGATCCGTTCCCAGTCCTCGTCAGTCCTCGGCATCTTCTCGACCTGTCCCTTTTTCGTGATGGTCGTGCCCACCGCTTCGAAGACGAAGTCCGACGCCGGGATCGATCATGTCGCGCATCAATTCCTTGACCGACACCGCCGGCGAGTTCGCCCCAGAGTTCCGTTGCGCGGGAAGCGGGCGGCGCGGCGGGTGACGTCTGCCGCGACGAACAGACCGAGGTCGAGATGGCGAGCGCGAACAGTCCGCCGAAGAGCGCGAGGCGCCGCGCGTACGAGCACCGGACATGATTGATTCCTTACGAACTCTTTCGAGGAAGATTCGAGGTCTACCGCTCGCGCTGACTCCCCTTCAAGGCGGAGATCCGGCTTGCGAGGGCTCAGGGGTTAGGGCTTGGGCAGGCGCTCGGGTGGGATGCCGAGCGCTTGCGCGAGCTGCCGCTAGGAGCCGACTGGATCGTCCGGACGTTGCAGGTCGGCGCGCATCAGCTGTTTCTGCGCCGCGGTGAGGTCTTCCGAGGCGCGGGTCGGCGGAAGCGGTAGCCGATTCCCTTTTGCGCGACGAGCAGCGGGGCGTCCACGGCGGGCGCCTGCGGCCAGCACGACAATCGCTCGCTCGAGGCGTCGGTCGAAGGAATCGGCGAGCCGAGGCTCGCCATAGAGCTTCCTCGATCCGCGGCTTCAGCGTCGCGTACAGCTTGGCGGCGCCGGCGGATCGATCGATGTCGCGGCAGCGGCGACGGCGTCGTATCGGTCGTAACTTCGCGGGGTCGGCGAAGATCGTCCCGTTTCGTTCGACGACTGCGAACGGCCTGGTCAGCTGCAGAACGCGCAGGTGCCGCGCCGGGCTGAGACCCTCGACGACGTTGGCGACGACGACCGTGAAATTCCTGATGAGACCGTTGGTCGTCAGCCACGCGAGCGCTGACGGGTGGATCGTGATCTTCCGCACCAGTTCCCGGACGATCGGATCGGTCTCCGCGAGCGGCGGCAGGGCGATCCGATCGGCGTCGCCGCCCAGGGGCTGGACCGCCGCGGGCGCCTGAACCGCCGGGGCCGTCGCCGTTTTCGGCGGCGGCGTCAGCCGCCGGCCATAGAACACGTAGACGGCGACGATCGCCAGGGCGAGGACTACGGCGGCGGCGATCAGATCCCCGTTCTGGGCGGCGCGTCGCCGTCGGGGGACCGGTCCGTCTGGTCCGTCTTGAGCAGTTCGAAGTCTCGGAGGTCTGGCACGTCTCAGCTGATCGTCCGCCCGCGCGGCGCGCTGGTCGATCCCAGCCTTACTTACGGAACACGGCGGCCTGATCGAATGCCCGATACACGGCGCCGCCCGTTTCGACCGTCGAAAAGGTGCCGGTGACCGTGTAGGCGCCGTCGCTCGTGCTGGACGCCTGCTGGGTCGTTCATGCGGAAATCGTTGCCGGGGATGGCCCCTTGAGGAGGGGCTTCATCGAGCGGCCGCCCCTGGATCGACGGCGCCACCCTGATCCCGAGCAGCTTCAGAAACGTCGGCGCGAAGTCCACGTTCCCGCTCGGCACGTCGTCCACGGCGGCTGGCTTCAGATCCGGTCCTGCGGCCATCAGCGTGTTGTGGACGTCAGGGGCTGGCGCTGCCGTGGCCGGCCACTCCGCTCGACGCGGTCGATCCCTGAAATCCGCGAGCGTTGCGCGCGTCGGTCCGGTCTGGCGAGGAAGAGAATCTGGGCGGAGCGATCGTGACTCCATCGCACCGCGCCGAACGACAGCGTGCCTGGCACCTGCCCCTCGAACGCCGATGGCTCCTTCCCCCGCGTGAAGATCGCACCCGCGCCTCGCGTCTGCTGCAGCGCGCGGACGATGGCCGACACCACCGTTTCGTCGCCGTCGCGAACGTAGATGGCGCCGCCGCCCGGTCACGATGCGCGGCGAGGCCGTCCGGCATGGACGCGGCAAACGGCGAGGAGAGCAGACAGAGATCGATGGCGCCGGTGTAGGTGGAGAAACCGTGGTCGAAGTGACCCAGATATCGAAGCTGTCGAAGAGTCTCGCCGCCTTGAGGCCGTCTTCGATGCGCTGGATGTTGGCATCCACACGCCGGAGGATGTCGATCGTCGCCGGATCGCCGATGCCCTTGTCGTGGGCCGTCGAGTCGAGGTCGGCTCAGCCACATCACGGTCACGGCCGGATCCACGCGGGGAAGACCAGCCTTCAGGGAACGCATCGACGGCGTATCGATCGAGTGCGCCGCCGCCGAATGATCCGACGGCGCGGGCCACGAGCGCCGCCATTTCCCGGCCGAGCGGCTCCGGCAGCGCGTGCTGGTAATGCAGGATTGCGCCGCTCGCGCCCGTCGGGTTGATGAGAAACGCCGATCCGGTCGATCGGAGCTGACGACGAGCAGGCGACGACCGGCGAGCTTGCAGGGGCTCCCAGTGTCGGGGCGGTCGGCAGCCGCCCTTCGGCGTCGGCGATCTTCAGGAGGGTTGGCACGATCTGCGGTGTCGAGAAAGCGCCTCGCCTCCACTTTAGGAAAGAAGACGCTGTTGCCCAGCAGGCCGTGCGATTCGGGATACGCGCCCGTCGTGATGGACGCCGAGTTGACGCGGGTGACCGTCGGGTGCACGGAGATGATGCCGGCGGAACACGACGCCGCGTTTTCCGAGCGCGGTCAGGGCCGGCGCATCACGTCCGGCGTGACGTAGTCCGGCCGCAGCCCGTCAACGACGATGAGAAGATGGCGGCGCGCCAGGTCGGCCGGCGCGGCGGCCGTCGGGACGGCCGGACAAGGCGACCGCAGACGCCGGCCAGGCGAAGGGGCGACCGGAACAGGAAGCGCGCCCGTCATCGGATGACGATAGCCTGCAACGGCAACGTTTCTGTTACGGCCGACGGGTGAGGCGGGGCTCTCAGGCGAACCGCTTCGGGATCCACCGTGGCCCTGGAGCGCCCGGCGGACGATGGCATGCAGGTATTGCACTTCCTCATCCTCCAGGCCGGCCCCGAACGTCGTCAGACCCTGCGTCGTCTTCACCGTCGGGCCGCCGCTCTTCACGAAGCGGAGCAAAGCGGCGAGCAAACGCTCCACGCGCGGGTTGACGACGGCGGCCTCCGCGGCGGCGAACTGAGGCGTCTCCTTCACCTGCTGCTCGGCTGCGCGCCGGGCGGCCACCGAGGCGGATTCGCGGGTGCTGTAATCCACGTCGATGATGTCGGCGGCGCCGATGGACGCCACGGTCCTGGTTGTCCACGCGCCGCGCTCACGAATGACGATGCCCTCACGCGAAACCGACCACGATGGTGGCGCCGCGCCGCGAGCGAATCAGCGCGTTGAGCGTGGTCGTCGCCGGCAGCACGCCGAAGCCAACGCACTAGCGGCCAAGGAAGGCCCAACCGATCGGGTCGGGTGTATGGGTCTGCTTGAAGGGTGTCGCCAGCCACGGCCCGGCCACTGCCGGAATCAAAAGCGGCAGCAGGCCAGCGACCAACGCAACCGGGTGGGTGCGGGGCAGAGGGGATGACGACCTGCAGACGGTCGGCGTCGCGAGTGACCGAACTGCGGACTGTCGACGGGCGCGCGATCGCCGGCTCCGGCGCGCGCGCGCACCGCGATCGGCTCTGCAGCGGCCGGCCCAGATCGTCGACCGACTCGCGCGTCGGGTGATCGGTGGTCGCGTCCTCGAGGTCGAGACGCAGATGCTGCGCTACCGCCACCGCCGCCGCGCGCTGCCCGCATAGGCGGTCGGGCTGCACAAACGGACATCCGCGCCCGTCCGGCTCCTCAACGACACTGGAAAGCGGTCAGCGGTCTCTGAATCGCCTTTGACGAAACCGATATTGACGGCCGAATAGCCGTCGAGTGGAAACCGTTCCTCCCTGAGCGGCTGAGCACGAGGCCCCACTGCCTGACGATGCGTCGCTCGCTGCGCGTCGAGAATCGTCCATTTTCGGCCGAAGACGAGCGTGCCGCCCACCGCTGTGAAGACAAGCCCAGGAGCAGCGGCAGGGGCCGCGCGAGATCAGACACTCCGCCCGGATTGCTCACCGGCACGACTCCGGCGGCTCCGAGGATTCTGCGAACACCCCGGCGGCGAAGAAGGGCAGGCCGAACAGGGCGATCAGAGCCGCCACCTTCGCGGATCTGCAAACGGCCGGCGGTGACCGCCTCATGGACTGACGCAGACATCCACCCCTGATTATCGGATTCTGGCCGGCCCGGCTTTGCCGTCAGGCCGCAGATCTGACGCGCGCGGCTCATCGTTTCGTTCGAGCTTCTCGAAGCGTCTCGGCGAAGCGCTCGTGCTCGGTCGACGGCGATGAAGTCGACGCCGGCGCGGATCGCCGCCTGCCAGCGCTCGCGCGCCGCTGCTTCCGATCCGAAGTTGTAGCCGGCAGACCAGCCGCCCGATTCGTCTTTCGGGTCGTGGCCATTGAGGGTGTAGAAGCGAATCCACAGGCCGGCGCCGTGCGCCGCCTGCACCAGCGCGCGGAGCCTCGCGCTCGTCCTCGGGTGTCCATGCGCCCGCCTTCCGCTGTCCGCCGAGCTCGACGACGGACCACGGGTTGTTCCACCAGCGGTGGTAGTTCGTCAGCGGACCGGGATGGGCGCGGGCAGTTCCTCGCCAGCGCGGACGCGCGTGCTTCGACCGCCGTTCCCATCTGATCGACCTGGGGCCGGGCGGCGCCGAATACCAGCACGCGGTTCGCCAATCGGCACGGCGTCATGAAAGGCCGCGCGCTGCGCGTCAGTTCGCCGGTCAGGACCAGGATCGGCCGCCGCCGCAGGCGGCTGGACGTCGCCGATCTCCGCCCGGCGCGGGGCCGTCGTCAGCCGACTGGTATTCCTGGAGCAGCGCCCAGACCGACGCGAGGTGTTCGGGTTCCTCGGTCTTGAAATCCAGGTTGAGAGCGTGATGATCGGCCAGGTGTCGCGGCGGCCTTCGCGCAAGGCGGCCTCGACCAGCGGCCCGGACGCGCTCGAAGAAATACGCCTTCATCGTCGGCTCGCTGCCCGTGAGACCGAGCGCGGCCTGGTCTGGTTCGTCGTGGGCAACCAGCGAGCGTCCGATGCCGCTCGCCGGATCGCGATGCCCGCGAGGATCTGTTCCACGGCGAGGCGGGGTGCCGGTGGACAACGCACGCTCCAGCCGATCGGCCCACCGGCCGTGGTCGAGGTAGCAGTTGTCGCGTCCAGCAGCACGCGCGAGCCGGGCGTGAACGCGCGTCGATCGGCAGCAGCGTCAGATCGCGACGGCGACGAGCGTGGCGACGGTCGATACGCGCGGTCTGCGACGGCGACGCTCGGCTAAAGCCCGCGGAGAAGCGATTGCGCACGTCATAGTCGCTCGGACCATACCAGGGCGAGAAGTCGCGCGCGTTCTGCGGAAATGCGTGGGGCCTGCGTCGTCAGCTGCTCGGACGCGTTGTCCTGGGACTTGCCCAGTGTATACGCCAGGCCGAACGCATAACCGCGGACGAAGCGTTTTCGAGACCGATGTCCACTCCCTCGTAGTCGGATCTGCCATTGTCGGCGCGCGATTCGACGAAACCGAAATTCGGATAGGGCAGCGCGCCCAGCGCGTTGCTGCTGGCCGCCGTCGGCAGCGGCTGGTTGAGCTGGTTGAGGTTGATGAGCGTCGCGAGATTCGACCCGCGGGAGTAGATGAAGTCGGCCGACAACACCATGTTGGCGGCGAGCTCGCGCTGCACGCCTGCGCTCGCCTGGCGCGGGTAAGCTCAGCCGATCTGTTGATTGCGGTTCGTGGTGCCGCTGGCGGTCGCTGCCGGCTTTCGTCGCCCGCTGATCCCGAGAAAGATGCCGAGCGCCAGGCCGGCCGCCGCGCCGATGACGGCCCCGATCGCCTGACCGCGAATGAGGCTCGCGGTCGCGTATTTGATGACTTCGGGAATCTGGACCACGGCCTGAATCTGCGCGCCCTGGGGCAGGCCGCCTGGAGGAGGTGTACGCGAGCGCCGGCGGTGCACGAAGGACGCGATCACGATGCCGGCGAAGGCGCCGCTGAACATCAGGATGATGGTTGTCTTCATGTCGGGACCCAGACGCCACAAACCGGCGCCGGCGGATGCGAGGATGCTACCACCCATGCGATGATGCATGCTTCTCGCAGGGAGGACTCATGTCGACCGTGCACTATTTCGCCGTCTTGACGGCCGCTGTTCTCGGTTCCGTATCCATCACCGCTCAGCAGCGCGGCGCGCGGCACCGGCCGCACCGCCGATGACCCTGACCGTGACCGGCTTCCCCGACGGCGGGCAGATTCCCGTGAAGTTCAGCCAGGCCGCCGAGCGGTGCGGCGCCGGGCGAGGGTACGTCGCCGGCCATCAACTGGTCGAACACGCCCGCCGGCACGCATGTCCTTCGTGCTGCACATGCACGACATGGACGTCGCCCGGAAACAAGACGACCGACGATCAGGCGCACTGGGTCGTGTGGAACATTCCGGCGACCGCGACCGGGCTGCCTGAAGGCGTGCCCGAAGGGGTCGCAGCTGCCCGACGGCAGCTATCAGATCAGCGCGACCGGTCCCGTTGTACCGCGGCCCCGGCGCCGCCGGCGAACGGGCCGCTCGCATCACTACATGTTCGAGATCTACGCGCTCGACACGAAGCTCGACGTCAAACCGACGGCGGACGCCTTCGAGACGCGCGCGCGAACGTGATGAAGGCGATGCAGGGACACGTCCTCGGCAAGGCGGTCTACGGCGGTCTGTTCAAACGGCCGCAGTAGTCATGTTCGTCATCGAACTGGTCTACACGGCGAGCCTCGACGGGATCTCGATGCGCACATGACCGCGCACATGAAGTTTCTCAAGAAGTACTTACGCCTCGGGACACTTCGTCGTGTCGGGTCGGAAGATTCCGCGCGACGGCGGCATCATCCTCGCGGTTGGCAAAGAGCCGCGAGGAGGTCGAGGACCATTGCCCGCGAGGATCCCGTTCTGCCGGCATGGCCTCGCCGAGATCCGGGTGGTGGAATTCCGCGCGAGTCAGCGCGCCGACGACATGCCCACACGCCTTCAGGACTGAGGCGCGCGATGTGATACCGCTTTTCCTGATCGCGGCGTTATCGGCGGGTGCCCCTGCGCCAACCATTCAGCGGAGTCCTGACGCGCGCGCGCGCGCGTAAGTCACCGCGTTCGAAGAGCGCCTCTCGGGCATCGTCGCCGAAGGCAATACGTCAGGAAGTCCGCTACCCGCGCGGCTACCCGCTGGTCTTGAATACCGAAGCGGCGCCTGCTGTCCGACTTTGCTGCTGGTGAAGCCAATCGGGGCGAGCGACTGGATGACCTTTCGCGACGTCTACGAGGTCGACGGCACCGCGGTGCGCGACCGGGAAGCGCGTCTGGCGAAGCTGTTCCTCAATCCGCCCAGCTCGGTGAGCCGCCAGTGTGTCGGCGATTCTCGACGAAGCGCGCGCTACAACATCGGATCGGTGCTCCGGACGATCAACGCGCCGCTGCTGAGCCTGATTTTTCTCGAGCCTCGGAATCCAGAATCGATTCAAGTTCAAACGCACGCGCGACACGACGCCGCACGCCATGACCACGGAGGCGCCGGCTCCGCCAGGCCACTTCCGGCTGGCGACGGAGGTCTGGGCGATCGAGTACGAGGAGCGATCGCCGGACACCATGATTCGGACCACCAACATGCGCGACCTGCCAGCGCGCGGACGTTTCTGGATCGAGCCGGAGAGCGGGCGGGTCCTGATGACGGAGCTGGTCCGTCGAGGCCGCGCGATTCGCGGCACGATCAACGTCAACTATCAGTCGAATCCGCTGCTCGGGCTGCTGGTCCCGGTCGAGATGCGCGAGCGCTACGACAAGCTCCGCGACCGATCGGTGGTCGAGGTTTCGCCAGCTACGGGCGCTTCCGCGAATTTCAGGTGCTGGTTGACGAGAAACTGGCGCCGATCAGGAAGCCGCCGCCGGATCGGTGATGGCGCGGCGTTTTCGCTGCAGGAAGTCCCGCTCGGCTCCGTTCTCACACCGATCGATGGCCATGCCGCAGGCGAGCGCCGCCTCCGAACGACCTGCGCCCAGTCGTTCGAGAAGATCGGCGCGGACCGCGTGGAAAGAGATAGTAGCGTTCGAGATCAAGCGCGATCGACGAGCGTGAGCGCGGCGTGCGGGTCCGTCGACTTCGGCGACGCGCTACCGCGCGGTTCAGCGCCACGATCGGACCTGGCGCGATCGCGTGCAGCTGGTCGTAGAGCTGCAGGATCTGCCGCCAGTCGGTTGCCGCCGCCGCCGGCGCGTCGCTGTGAACGGCGTTGATGGCCGCCTGAATCTGATACGGGCCTGGCCGGTTCCAGCTGCAGGCATTGCCGCACGATGCGCCTGTCCTTCGGTGATGAGACGCGCGATTCCACGGCGAGCGATCCTGATCGGCCAGCCGCACCAGCTGGCCGTCGGCGTCGATGCCGCGCCGCGTCGCCGCGACTCGATGAGCAGCATCAGCGCGAGCAGGCCCAGCGGCTTCGGGTTCGCCGGGCATGAGGGCGACCAGCAGCCGTCCCAAGCCGGATCGGCTTCGGCGCACAGCTCTTCGCGCACCAGCCGCTCGCCGGAGCTGGCCGTGTAGCCCTCGTTGAAGATCAGGTAGATCACCGCCAGCACCGCGCGCACCCGCCCGGGCAGATCGGCTTCGTCGGGAATCCTGTAGGGAATCCCGGCGTCGCGGATCTTGCCCTTGGCCCGGACCAGCCGCTGCGCCATCGTCGCTTCCGGAACGAGGAAGGCGCGGGCGATTTCCGCGGTCGTCAGGCCTGCCGAGCAGCCGCAGCGTCAGCGCGACCTGACGCCGGATGGCGAGCGCTGGATGGCAGCAGGTGAAGATCAGGCGCAGGCGATCGTCGGGCACGACGTCCTCCTCCGCCGGCTCGGCGCGGAGCCTGCAGGCAGCGCGGCCTCCTCGTGGCGCTGTCGCTCGTGCGACGCTTCGCGCCGGAACCGATCGATCGCGCGGTTGCGCGCCGTCGTGATGATCCAGCCTGCCGGGCTCGGCGGCGAGCCCGCTCGTCGGCCACCGTTCGGCGCCGCGGCGAACGCGTCCTGGACCGCTTCCTCGGCGACGTCGATGTCGCCGAAGACGCGGACCAGGACGGCGACCGCGCGGCCGTATTCCTCGCGGAAGACACGTTCGATCTCGGATCGCGGAAGTGAAGACATCGGCGCGTCAGTGCGCCTTATCGTCCCGAACCGGCCGGACTTCGATCGGCAGGGGTCGAGGCCCGGCGAGCTTCCTGCCCCATTCGAGCGCGGCGTCGAGATCGGGCGCGGATGATGATCGGGAAGCCGCCGATATGTCCTCCTTCCCTCGGCAAATGGCCCATCGGTCATCAGGCCTCTCCGTCCCTTGACGCGGACGACAGTCGCGGTGGTGACCGGGTGGAGGCCGGTCGGAGAAGACCCACGCGCCGGCCGCTTTCATCGCGTCGCGGCACGGCGTGGACGTCGGTCATGATTGTTTGTCGAGGAGTCTGGGCCGGCGGGGCCGGCTCCGTCCGGCTGATATACGCTGAGCAAAAATGCTTGCTTCATCTGATGTTCCTCTGATGCCATCGCCAGAAGCCCCATGCCGGCGCTTCTTCCGCCACAGCGTCCGACCGCCAGATCGACAGGCCGCCGCCCCGGCCGCAATTGTCCAGTCCACCGCGTGCACCACACTCACCGCCCTCACGGCAATTCCAGCGCCAGTCGCGGCCGCGCTTTTGGCTATCGTCAAGTTTTGATGAGGGAGCACGTGGCCGATGAAAGACATCCGTCGAACGTAACCCGACGCAGCGATCGAGCGCTCGGCCTCGTCGGTCTGCTGGCGATCGGGCTCGCCGGCATCGCCGCCGATCATGTCAGCGTCAGTGAGTCGGGCCGGCCGCCGCCAGCCGGCGCAGCGCGGGTTCGCGCTGGCGCTGGCGGCGCTGATCACCGCCGCTTCGGCTGAGCTGCTGGACTGGCTGACGCAAACCGACGAGCGAGGCAGGCCTCGAACCTGACCAGAGAAGACCGGAAGCACCGGTCCGCGGACCCCCGCGACGGATCGGCTGCGCTTTTTCGGGCCGCGACGAGGAAGGCGCCGACGTTCCGGCGATCGCAGCCTGCCGGGCGGCTCGAGTCCCCGCCGAACCCATCCGGCGGATCTCTTCGGATGGCGAAGGAGCAAATTTCGACGGCGCGCATTTCCCGCGCGAGGCGCTGCAGCCGCGCGTGGGACGCACTCGCGTCAGCTGATGGCGAGGTCGTGATCGGCTACATCGCCGGGCATCTGACCGCAAGGGATGGCTATATCAGGGCGGGAAGATGCAGTATCTCTTCGTCGCGCGCCGGCGTTCCGCCGGCAGGGGTTGTCGCAGAGCAGCGCTCTGCGCCGGCTCGCAAAACGTGGTTCCTCAACGAGGTGCTGCCGCGCGTCCGCCGTCTGCATCGACGCGGACAGTCCGTCCGCCCGGCCGTTCTACGCCCGCTCAGGCGCGACGGCCTTCAAGCGGCTCTGGTTCGGCTGGGAAGACATCGCGACCGTCATTCGCTGAGCCGCAGCGAGCCTGTATTCCGCTGACGGATCGAGCGCGTTCAGCGCCACCTGCCCGTTGCTCATCACCAGCGGCGGTTCTGCAGCACACCAGATTCGTTCCAGCGGGTTGCCGTCCCACGGCGATGAGGGTCGGCCTCGAGGATCGGGCGCGATGGTTCCGTCTTCCGCGGCGATGCCGAGTTCGGCGCCGCCGATGGTGGCAGCCTGATCGCGGCCAGCGGCGTCAGGCCGGCGTCGACGAGATGCACGCGATCTCGCCGCCGACGCGCGCCACGCTGGCGGCTGTACTCGTATCGACGCCGGTCGCGAACCTGACGCCGACGTCGAGCGCCACTCGAATCGTCGCCCGCAGCTGCGGCGGCATGAAACGTCCGCGGATCTGGAGCCCGGGGTCGTCGTAGTCTCCGCCGGCATCGCTGATGTCGACCATCGCCGAATGCGGTGGGGACGAACCAGACGTTCTGATCCTTCATCATCCGCAGCGTCGCCTCACTCAGGAAGGTGCCGTGCTCGATGCTGCGGACACCGGCGCCGAACGGCGTTGGCGGCGCCCTGCGTCGCCGTGGGCGTGGGTTCCGACGGGCACACCCCGCCGGGCGGCGACCTCCACGATCGCGCGCAGCTGGTTCTCGTCGAAGAGATAGTGCCGGGGATCGGTCTCCGGCGAGCCGGCCCGATCGGTGGCGCTGGTCTTGATGACGTCGACGCCGTGATCGAGGTTGACCTGGGTCGCGCGGCGAATCTGCTCCGGCGTCTTCAACCCGGCGACGAACTCGAACAGACGCGGGTCGGAGAGCAGGTCGCTCGGGCTCTCGAAGCGGGGCTGCGGGTGCACGCCAGCCAGGCGCCGGATGTCCGATCCGCGGCGGATACCCGGCCTTAATCCCGAGCTGGTGAGTACCGTTCCGGACGTCCAGAAGCCGCGCGGCAGGTTCAACCCGAAGCCAGTGCTCGGCGTGACCCGCTGGTCGTGGTCCAGATAGAAGAAGCCGCCGCCCGGCGTGGCTGGAAAAATCGGTGAGGCCTCCGCGTGATTCCGGCCCCGTCCCTGCGCCGTCGTGCGTTCGAGGACGACCAATAGTGCACCGACAGGCGGCGGAACGCAGGTACCGGCGAAATGCAGCGTCGATTCACCCGGCGAATCCGTCCCCGCGGAATCGGCGCCACAGGAAAGAAAAGAGCCGGAGTTGGGCGCCCAGCGCCCGTGATCGATCGTTGCTCGCGGTGTTGTGGAAGCGATCGAAATCGAGGGCTCCACCTGTGGATCGGGATCGCGAGTCCGATCTCCCGCGGCTAAGATTCAGCTCGCCACGCACCGGCGAGGCCGAATCCTTCCTGAAACGCGAATTCAAGCTAACGGCCCGGAAACCGTATTCAGCGGCGGATGCCGATAGTAGCGCCCATGGAACCGCGCAGCACGGCAACGCCGCGGGGCAGCCGAGACCGCGACACCAGCTCTAGGGTCAGTCCCCGATGCTCGGCGAACATTGCGCGGCAGAAGCGCGTGAAACGCAGGCCGCCGTTCCAGCGTGAGGCCACGGCGTCAATTTGAAGCCGTGTCGTCGGCAAAGCGAAGCCGGCCGCCCCCGCCCGCAGCTCTCCCGCTGGCGCAGCGAGAGGTTGCGGCCGTCGTTCGCGGTGATGCCGAACAACATGGTGTCGTGCTGGGGCGCAATGGAATCCGTCCGAAGTGCGCGCCTGCGCTTCTACCGTTGGTAATCGCCAGCGGCGTGATTGGCGCCGCCGACAGCATAGCCCGCCGAGTGGTTATCCTCCGGGGCTGAAGGGATGTCATTCTCGCCGCCGATGTACTGCTGTGCCGGTTGGTGAAGTGATAATACGGCGAGACGGTCCAAAGCATTCCCGGACCCGGCGTGTGAACCTGCAGGAGAAGTTCGTGAAGAAAGCGTCCGTGTCGAATCCTCCAGTGTCGCGGATGCCGGTGGCCTGCTGCCGCTGCGGAACGTCCTGGCACTTGATAATGGTCGCGACGAGCGGAGCTGACGAAGCGCAGCTGGTCGCTTTCCAGTTCGGATTGAAGATCAGCGACGCAAACCCGGAAAAAGCCGACCCATATCGTGCAGCAGTTTCGAATGTCCGGCCGCTCCAGACCTGATCCGCGTCCGGTTGCCCCGCTCAGGCTCCCGAAGTGTGAGGCAAAGCGGTCGGTGTGGCTGCCGAAACCTGGCAGTACTCGTTGAGTCTGATGAAAAGCTGCCGCGGAGTGGCTGCACGAACTCGCCGAATCTCTCTCCTCGAAGCTCTGCGTCCTCAGGAACACGACCGCGCATGGGCGACGACGCATGGCACGCGGAGGTCGCCGTACTGGCGCCGAGTATCCGCCAGCTGCCGTGCCCCGAGGTAATCGACATCCTTGGGATCGAACTGGCGAGCCGACGCTTGCCAGGTTGCTGTTCGGGACCGGGACGCGCCGCCGATCTCCACGTGAGCCGCCGTAGCGGGCCGCGCGCGGGCGCGTGTAGGCTCGTGCATGACGTACGTTCCCGCACGGAGCTGCGTGATCGTCATGGCCATGCGCTTCCCGTCCGGTTCGCGTCCGGCGTCCTGGGCGATCTCCAGGCGGCTCCGCGAGACTCTGGGTCTGTAGAAGGACCAGGCTGATCAGCTCAGGAGCCGCCGAGACGTTCGCGGATTACCGCCCAGCGTTTCCAGCAGCTTTAGCCTGGAAACGGCATTCGGAGCACCGAGGTCCGAAGTCCCTTCCATCGCCTGCTCCAACGCGTCGCTCAGCCCCGGCGAACTCGCTTTCACCACATGCCTGGCCGATCGGCACCGCATCCAGAGCTGGACCTGCCCCTCGCCATTCAAGTCTTGGCCCTCTGCGACGCGATCCATCGTGAAGTTTTCGCGCTGATCTCTCAACCTGCGCCCCCTCGATCACCCGGTTCTGCGGATCGCGAACCAGGACCCGAACGCTGCCGAAGACGTCGTCGCAAAAACGGCCGAAGCGGCGACGAGTGCGCAGTATACCCAATAAGAAAATATTGCCGCAAAACAATGATCTCCATTGTTTGAGCCCCCGGAGGCGGCGGAAGGTCTCAGCCCACGGCGCAAGCCGTGGGTGAGCAATCGTATCAGCGCGATCAGCCCCCGGGAGGCGACAGAACCCGCGCTCCACAGCAGCGTGTGAGAAACGCTCTTGGGCCGCTCTTCTCCGCAGCGCCGGCGCTGCTCTTCACACTGCGTCGGCGGCGCCGCGCACTTTCGCGGTAGCGTCCGATTGTCTGATCGACTATGGGGATTAGCTTCTGGGAGGCCGGGAACGAGAGTGAGACGGATGGTTTTTGAGGACCATTCCTCGTTACGGCGACGACGGCGCGGAGCCAAACCGCCGGCAGCATTCCCGCCAGCGTGGAAACTGAAATCGGCAGCCCGAACGGTCTATGGACCGGGCGATAAAGCCGAGTCCGTCGAGGACTGTCCTTGCATCCGCGGAGTAGACGTCCCGCCGTCATCGTCGCTCGGAGCGGGGGAGCTTTCAGATCACCGGTTCTCGCTCGCCGGAGGTCGCCGGCGCATCGTGGTCCTGCGATGCGGACGAGGTCCAGCAATCTGTTCGCGGACGGTAGTTAGAAGAAAAGCGTCGACCTGCGTGACCGATCAGGTACACCCGGCTGAGGCTGCAAGCTTCACGATCACCGCCAACGGATCGCGCAAAGCGATCGTCTTCGTGGACGCCGATGCGCTCGCTGCAGCTTCATGTTCCGCACACATGAATCCGCCAAGTTCTGGAATGACCCGCAAGGGGGCGCCAGGCTACTGATATCACAAGTTTTTTTGAAAGCGATCTCTGAGAGTCAACTGCATTTTGGCGAAACATTTTGGCGGCCGGCGCGGGTTCAATGTTTGAGTGTTGGATATCGTGCGCCAACGGGACCATCGGAAAGCAGCCCCCCAACCTGCTTCGGTCTAAGCTGCTTGAGCCGTGTTAACTTTGGGGCGTGTGGCATTCGCCGCCAGAATCCATGAGGACGGGCAATCCGCGCCGGACATTCCCGCTCGCGCGGCTGCGGTACGTGCGTGCCCGCCCTGCCCCGAGGCACCGTCACGATCACTGGCGAGCGAGAGGAGTTTGCGAGATTGAAGCCGCTCGCTCTTCGTCGTGCGCTTGCCATCTTCTGGCCGTGGTCGTTTCGAGCGCTGCGCTGGCCCGGACTGATCTCTTTGCGCTGTCGCCTTCAGAGCGCCATCGCCAGCGCGCTGACCGGCTTCACGCGTTGAACGTCACAGGAACCGGTTACGTCGCCGGCGCTGTGGTCCGGTGGAACAGCTCCGCTCGCACGACCACGTTCCAGCTGGCGCACGACATCGCTGAAGCGCGACTATTCCGCGCCAGCCGATATTCGCCACGGCCGGCACCTTCCCGTGGTGACCGTGTTGCGGCGGAGCGGAAGCGCTCACGTCGAACTGCTGCCAGCTTCTACCGTGAACAATCCCGCGCCGGCCATACTCGCTCTCGCGCAGTCAGGCGCAACCGCCGGCGCGGCCGGCTCGCGAATTGACGCAGTCACCGGAACGAGCTTCCCGTCACCGCCTCGACCGTGGCGCTGGAGCACCCGTCGCTCCGCGCCGTCTGCTGGCTTTCAACAGCGCGACGTCGCTGAGCGCAGCGATCCTGGCGGGTGATCTGGCGGCGGCCGGAACTTTCCGCGACGGCTTCCTTGAACGCGTAACACCGGGCGGTGGAAACCTCCAACACTTCAAATTTCACGGTCAGCGTAACCCCGCGCCGCACAATCACCTTGCAAGGTCTCCGCGGACCAGCGCGACCGCCGGAGCCGCCGAAGCTTCACGCTGACGGTAACCGGGACGAACTTCCCGTCAGCGCGGCTCGACCGTCCAGTGGAACGGCGCCGCGCGCACGACACATTCTGGCAGCGCAAACTCCGCTGACCAGCCTCGCGGCTTTGACGACGGCCGACCTTTGCCCACCGCGGGAATGATGCCGGCGACGCTCGTCGAACGCCGCGCCCGGCGGCGTGAAACCCTAACACGCTCTCAACTTCATCAATCAATAATCCCGCGCCAGCCATTGCCGCTGCTTTCGCCGTCGACTGCGGCCGTGGCCGGAGCGGGCTTCCACGCTGACGGTCACCGGGAACGAACTTCGTCAACGGCTCGACCGTCCATGGAACGGCGGCGCCCTGGACAAACCGCGTCGTTGGCGGCCCCATCGCTCGTGACGGCATCGGATCCCGGCAGGCGGCGACCATTTTCGGTTGCGGTGGAATCGTGCCGCCTGTAACGGTTGCCAGACGCCAGCGCCCGCGCGCGGAGCATCCGGCCCGTCGAACTTCACCATCGTTAACCCGCCAGGGATTGGCGTCGCTCTCACCCACGATGCCCTCGCTGGCGGAGCCAGATCACGCTGACCGTGAACCGGACAAAGCTTCGCCAGCGGCGCCATCGTGCAAATGGAACGGAGGGGCACGAGGCAACCACGTTTTGGCGCCGGTGCTGACTCAAAGTGACAGCGGCCATCAGCGCCACGGATATCGCATCGTTCGGCACGGTGCAGGTGACGGTTCTGAACCCCGCGGGCGGCGGAACCCTCGGAATGCGGCAGACGTTCAGCGTATCCAATAAACCTGCCGCCGCAAATCAATACCCCACCAGTCCGTGCATCAGCCGCGTGGCTGGCGGCCTCGGGTTCCATCCTTCTGCTGGTTCAGCGGGACGAATCTCTGACGATACCTCCACCTTGCAATGGAACGGCGTCAAGCCACGACTCAAGTTTTCAACCCCGGCCAGCTCATGGCTAGCCCAGATCCTCGCGTTGGACATCGCTGGCACCGGCAGGTCCGGCCCACCTTACAGTCACTGCCTGGCGGCGGGCCTTGCTTCGCCTGTTAGCTTTGTTTCCAGTCCTTTCTTCGGAGAGCTCCACTCTGCTCACCATCACACCACGAGGCGCCGCTTTGCCAGGCGCGTGCCGTCGTCCACACCTGACTGTTGCCGGCACCGGCTGCTGGTGAGGCGGCTCGCGGCGGTGCAGTGGAATGGATCGCCGCGAACAACCGTCTTCGGTAGCAACAACACACAACTCGCGGCAACCATCACCGCCGGGCGATATTGCTGCTGCGGGGCGCTCACGCACAGGTGACGGTGGCGAACCCCGGGGCGGTGCCGCCTCGAACGCCCTGACCTCATTACGATCGGCGGCTTTTACGACGCCGACCATCACCTCGATCTGCCGCCCAGCGCCAGCCGGAACTCCGAGCCCGGCGGCTCCAGGTGACCGGCACCAGCCGTCGTGATCGGCCTCCCACGGCGCGTGCGGAACGGGCGCCAGCCCAGCTCGACCCCGCATTCGGCAGCGCCACGTTGCTGGCGGCCTCCGTTGCGACGAGCTGATCTTGCCGCCGCGGGAACGATTCCGGTGACGGTCGCGAACCCACCGGCGGGGACGTCGAATGCCGTCAGCGGTTTACCATCACCACGGGCGCGCCGGTTACCACATCAAGCTTTCACCCGGCAGCCGGCAGTCGTCGGAGGCACCTCACTCACGCCGAACGTGGCAGGAAGTAATGCTGACAATACGCCGCGACAGTGTTTTGGGGCGCCTTCGCCGCATCATCCCGTCATTTGTAAGCCCGACACGTTTGATGGCGGGTCACAGATCCCGGCTGCCAGCGAAATCGCGTCCACCGGGCCACCGATCCAGGTGACGGTAGAACACGGTCTCCAGGCGGAACCTCACGCCCCGAGTTCCCATTTCTGAAGGTGACGTCGTCCCTCGGGGCCGTGCCGTTCTCAGATCTCGCCGAGCCGCAGCACGCCGCATGGCTCTGCCGACTTTGCATTATATCTGCTGTGACGGGAGCAACGAAGCTTTCTCGGCGGCGCATGTCCCGTGGCACTTCCATGGTAGTGCTCCTCGCGTTTGGCCACGTTCGAGCAGTTCCACACAACCAGGAGCGACGATCACCGCGAGGCGAGTCCTCTCACTCCCCAAACCGCTGTCCAGGTTTGGGGTGGCGGAACCCGACGGGCCCTGTGTCCAAATGCGCCTGACGTTTACGATTACCAACCTCGTCAACCCCGATCTGATACCTCGGCGATCGCTGCGTTTCATCGAAAAACGGCTGCCCGGCGGGAACGCCGCTTCGGCGGATTCTCGACACGTGCTCAAGGCCTTCAAACTTTGTCTCCAGCTCAACGGTCGCTCCGGAACGGGTCTCCTGGCGGCCCACCAGCTTACGCCGAGCTGGTCTTTCTTGACGCCAACCCGCCACCGGCGACCGACGTAGCCAATGGCAGGCACCGCTTTTCGTTAAGCGGTGTCGAACCTCGCTCCGGGAGGCGGCATCTCCAGACTCTTGTGCCGTTCGTCATCGGCAACATCGACCCTCTCCCCATCATCTCTGCCGGAATCCGGGTTCACTGTCGTGTTCAACGCCACCGTGGGCGGTCCCACGCCTCCGTCCCAAATCGTTATCGTGAGCAACGCGGAGCGGGCCTTCGTTAAATCCTGGACGGCTTCCGTCCTCGGCCGACAGCGGAGGAAACCGGCTCTCCATCTCCGGCGGGACCGGACGGATGGCGGCGCCTTCACGCGATCAACGTGATCGGCCAGCATGCGCTGACCGCGTGGCAGCCATACCGGGACCCATCCAGATCACCTCCCGCGAGCGCCGCGAACAGATCCGTTCCAGATTTCACGGTCAGCGTACACGGTTGGCTCGGCGCCCAGCTTCGCAGCTGTCCCCTCGTCGCTGACCTTCTCGGGCGCCCTGGCGGCACCGCGCCTCAGGCCCCAATGTCTCCAGCAGCGACTGGCGCGGCACACCTGGAACTGGACGGCGAGAGCACCTCTTATCGGCCCGACGGAACAAACTGGATAACCTTGTCCCCCACCTCCGGCTCGACGCCGGCGATCATCTCGGTGTCCATCAACGCAGGATCGGGCTTGCGATCTGGCAGGTGTCAGGGCACCATAACGGTCTCGTGGGCTGCGGGTCTCTGCCCTCCGGCCCGCAGACGGTGAGCGTCACGCTGATCACTGGGGACACCTGTGCGGATTCGCGCCGCGGCCGTCGTCGTCGCCACTCGCACGACGCCGGCTGGGAAGAATCCCCGCACCGCAGAATCCTTTGACGTGCAAAAATACGGGCGACTAAGTCGAACTGGATGGACCGCACCGTGCAGCGCACGCGATCAGGAGCAGCAGGCCGAGCTGCCGGCCCCGGCCACCGGCGCGGCTCCGTCTACTGCTACGGCTCAGCGGTGAACTCGTCGTCGCGCTCGCGGCGGGTGTCTATACCGGAACCGCTGGCGCTGCCGGTATCGCGGGCTCGAACGCCGCGCAACGGTCAGCGTGCTGACCGTGGCCCTCCTCGATTGACGCTCCCAGGTGGTGCCGCAGAACGGCATCGTCTGGCTGGGCCGGCGCTGCCAGGGATGCTATCGTCGGTCCCGACTCGACCGCATCGCTCTTCGGCAACAACCTGTCGGCGACGGCGGCATCAAGTCGGGCCGACTTACACCCCACTGCCGATGTCGGCGCTCGACGCACGGTGTGCCGGTGACAGACGGAGTCGCGGCCGGGCTCGGCCTATGTCGCCGACGCAGATCAACTTCCAAATGCCTCCGGGGCTTTCCGGCTCCACCGCGCAAGTGGCGCGGCTGATCAACAACGGCGTTCGCCAGTCCTGGCGAGTTGGCGTGGCATTCGCAGCTCAAGCGGTGCCCGGCATTTTCGGCGAGATCCTCCGGGGAGCGCTGGCACAGACAGGGCGCGGCCTCGGCCAGGACTACTCGCTCATCTCGCTCCCAAAACCCCAGCGCCGTTTGGCTCAGCGATTCAGGGATTAATTGCGGCCGGACTGGGGGCCCGCGCGGCCCGTTCTCCCCGCGGGCCAGACCTTCGCAAGCGGATACTCCATTGAGCACGACAGTCACGGCCTCGGCCGCAAAGCTGATTGGCGGTCGTTTCGGCCGACCGGTCATGACCTTCGCCGGTCTCGCTCCCCGCTTTGCGTCGTGGATCTTTCTATCGGGTGAACCGCTCCGCGTACCGGCCATGGCGGCATCGAGTCCCGTTCCGCCTTCAGATCCTAAATCGAGGCTCCGCAAGCGGCAACAACTGTCAGTCGCTCGCGGTGAGATAAGCTCCCGGTCGAGCGGCAACTCGCGCTAGGCACGACTGCGGGCATTTGGTAACATGGCGTGGAGGCATATCTTTTTCCGCGAGGGCTCACGCCGTGCGCTGATCGCCAACGATTGGGGCCGCCGCACGGGTCACGCACTGCCAGAATATCTGGCAGCGGCGTTGACTGACGCCCGGACTGTGAACAGGATTCTGGCCGCCGGAATTCCTTCTCGTTGCTCCTTCTTCCCACGGCCACTTTCGGATCCTTTCGAGGCGGCGCATGCGCAAAGAGATTCAGAGGTCAGTGCGCAACGCGCGAGGGAGCCGCCGTTCCGGCGAACCGTGACCGCCACTGCGAGGAGTCAAAGTTCCTGCAAAGCCAGCGACCCACGCGGGACGGCTCTCAGCAGTGGCGCAGGTTGGCCGTGCGGAGCCGGGCGCATACACGCCTGGCGGTTTCTGGCGGGACGCACCGTGCGCTGGCGAAGCATGTCCCGATCCGCCATAAGCTCACATGGCGGCGTCCGGGTGGACTTTCAGTCCCCGGGCCCGGCGCGGCCGTGCAGCTCTCCCGGGGCAGAGAGCGGAACCCAGGCACATCTGCATCAGCTGGATTAGGCTGCAACACGACCTGAGGGGAACCCCGCCCCAATCGACCAGCTGCGGCGCGACGAGTCTGCGCAATACCCCCAGTTCGGGCCAGGAGCAAAACTAATGGGAGCTTGCGTGGCGGGTCGCGCCCTCGCGATGCCTTCCTTGAAGCTGCACTCGCCCCTGAACCCTGCTGAACCGCTGGCATGCTGTCGTGCTATCAAAACAGTGTGCGAACGCGCGCAATTTTCAACGTCGGGCGCTGCTGCCTTTGCGTGCGACCAGCCAGCTGACCCCCGCCGCCGAGGGACCAGTCTTCTCCGCAGTCCCCAAAGTCGCTCGTAGACTTACAGGCGATACCTGGTTTGTCAACGGCAAACGTGCAGCGCCCCGGCCGGCAACGAGCACTCCTTGGCGGCCGACCTGCAGGTAATCATCATCAGAAAGTCTCCCGAACGCCACCCGCCGGATCTCCTGAATCTGCCCTACGAGCAAGCTGACAGCTCAACTCCAACGCGCGGAGCGCGCCATTGATGGAATGGATGGAATCGCGCGCCTTGACTGCAGCGAAGCGATCGCATATCACGTTCTGGCGTTGTTTGTGGAATCGGCCGGCGACGAAGAGCCGTTTCAGATCATCATCGGGCAGTGAATCCGCGTACCCGATCTGCGCTTATCAGGCCGATACACCCGCCAATCTGACCCATAACTTCTCTCCGAGGAAACAACGCGCCGGGCGCTGGCTTCCATTACGACCGCGCGCGCTGTGCCGGATGCCAGCAAAGGCGCATACTCGAATCTGCTTTCACCACTGGCTGCGTTCTTTGTACGGTCCCTGACGTTGCCATCCGCTGGCAGCATGAGTGAATCTGGCTGTGCAGCTGTTTCCTGGTTCTGGGTGAGTCAGGGAATTTGGTTTCAACTTTATGGAGAAGTCAATAGGAGCGCGGGACGCCATACCATGATTTCGCGCGGGCTGGGACGAGGGACGTTAACGATCTGCAAAGCGATACACGCCGCGCAAGCCCTGGTCTTGCTTCGGACTTCGGCACGATGAGATCACCAACTTTCTTCTCGACGCCCCTCCGTTCAATGACGCTCGGCACCGCGCAACGCGCTTTCGCAACTGGGAGCACTACGCATATTTCGGCGACCAGTCGCGCCCTCCCGCCGACCTTGAGCTCAGCCTGGGATATGTCTGCGCTATGAGCTGATGACCGCCTGCGCGAGGTCGACCATCCACTTCTGCAGGAACTTTCCGGTCGACAGGAACAACTTCGCGCCCGCCGATTTTTGCGTGGAATCCGCATGGCGAAAGACAACCCTTAGCTGCCGATGTCGTACCTACCATTTTCCTGGCCAGATGGATGAGCGCCAACCGCCCGCCGTCCAGGCTTCAATTGTAGGCGCCCGATCTCGTGAATCCTCGGGAACCCGCCTGCCACCACTACTTGTGCTTCTTCCCTCTACGGGGCGCACCGCCCCGGTTCCGCTTGAGCCTGACCTGGAGTTTCATCATTGAGTTATTCATCCCGCTGTTGAGCTGGAGCCGCCTGGCGAGCGCAGTTGCGTCGGCTGGCGTGCGCTCCTTCCACCTGCCCAGGTGCTCGACATTTGCATAATCGCGGCGTGAGCAGGCTGGGAGCGCATGACCAATGCGGTAAAACGTGAATATTCGGCTATTCTGATCCCGGCCACTTGATGCCAACCAGATTTGATTGACAACAGCATTAGCTGGCTATGAGATTGCTCAGTTGAGCGTCAACAGCGCCTCTCGCCGGTGGGTCACGCGCCTTCCGCGTCGCCTCGGCACCTTCAGTGGCAGCAGAAGAGTTATCGATTTCCGATTTATGACTTTACCAACACCGCGCGTCCGAGCCGAACCTGCCTGATCGGCAATTTCCATCCCGTGGCGAGTTTTTCGCGCTGATCACCAGAAGGGGCCGCTTCCTCGATAACACGCCCTGGTCGTGCTGTAATCATGTTCTCTCGTTCCGGCACGCTTCAACGTTACCGGCGCGGCGCTCCTGCGCGGGTGGCAGCTCTCCGGCACGACGGTGTTTCAGTCCGGCGCGGTCTTCCATCTGCACACCGGCCCGACGGGCCCCGGCTTCGCAACGGACGGCACGACCAGGATCGCCTAAACATTCTGGATGTGGCTGTCGTCTTTCTCCATCAACACTTCAACAATCCGGACAAGCCCGTTAATGCTGGGCGCCGACACATGTAAGGCCCTCCCAGCGTTCCGTACGTGACCTGCAATTCTTCGGAGCCGCCAAATATTCGTCATGACCAGGTGGGCAACCTCTGGTACAGAACACGTCTCGGAAACCGGTACTCCAATTGAACATCGCAATGGCCTCGCACCTTCCGCTTCGCTGGCGGTGAGAAGTCGCTGTACTCCCAGCTGAGTTTTAACCTGCTTAATCGCGCCTAGTTCTCCAGCCCGGCATCCAGCTCCTCTTTGATCCTGCACAAAAACCAACACGTCAAATAAGGCCGCCAAGTGCAGTTCTCTCCTCAGGCTGAATTTTTAACGGGTGGAAAAGCGCGTCTTCTTTGGCGCTGGCTGAGGCTGAAAGCGATGCGAGCAGTTAGGCCTGTTCCGAGCCGCGACCGTGTTGAGCGGCCCGACAGTCCCAGGCTGTTCAGCACTGGTTTTTGTGCCAGGAGATGAACGTGAAGCGAGACAACCGATCTGATAATAGCGCTATCCTCGGCGAGTGATCGAGCGGATCAGATGTGCCTGGCTGGCGCGCTTGTGGGTGCTGAAGGCGGCCCAGGAATTTCTCCAGCTTTCGAATTGCTGCCCGCCATGTCGAGACTTCTCCGGTGACGCCACCGCCCGCCGCCAGCGAGTTTCTGCTTTTCTCATCAGGAAATTCCACAGTTTCTCCTCGCGCGGCAACCATGTCGCCGCAGGCTGAGATCGCTCGCCGTGGTCGCCGCCTGGTTCCAGGTTGTCGACTCGCTGGCGGGCGGTTGCCGCGCGCCCGCCGAGATGACCACCGCTTCCGGTATTGTTCCTGAAGGCGCAACGCGAACGCGCCGGCGATGGTCTGGTGGCGCGGCTGGCGTTGGAGCGTGGAGCCGCCGATGCCTGCGCGGGTTTGAGGCACGGCGGGCGCTTCCGGCGAACAGAGTGGTGGCTTTTTACCGATGTCTGCGCGCGGATATGCGCGGCGGCGGCTGGCTTTCAGCGTGGCTGGAGCAGACGCCGGACGGCGCAATCCCTGGAAACCGATGTTGCCGAAGGCGTGTCGAACCCGACGGCCCGGACAGCGGGCGCAGCCCGACTGGCAGAGCTGGATGGCGGCGTCGAGGACAAGGAGACGGCGCTGAGCGAAGAGGTTAAAAACAGGGGTGCCCTCTCCCTGCCCGGTTCTCCCGCTTCAGCAGGAGAACTTCATCACGCCAACGCGATCAGCCCCGCGGCTACCAGCTCCTCCGGGCGCCGATCCGAATTGCTTTGCTTCCTTGTTTCGCGGCCGAACAATCAGCGGTGCAGGGACTGGCGTTGCGCGATCGGCAACGCGCCGTGAGAGCCTGTACGGCGACCCGTACGGCAACGGGTCGTTGATTTCTCTTCGGCAGCCTGCCCCGACTCGCTGGCGTAAAGTTCACGATGTGACCACCAGCTTCGACTTCTCAGCCTCGCCCAGATCGCGCAGGTTAGTCCGCCCAGCTCGGCTCAACTACCGAGCGCGATCCCGTGCGACTGGCTTTTGATTACCAGGATAACCCACGCCGCAGTCCGCGACTTGCTGCGCCATGTTGAGATTCCGCCGCCCGACGCTGATGCGGTGCTGATGTCCGGGCGATGCGGCATATTTCCGGGCTGGGTGCGGAACTCCAGTCCAGCCGATCTCCGCCCAGCTTCAGCGCGGAGACTTCCACGGCACTGTACGGCGGCTGTTTGGCGCGCAATGGCATCAGCGCGCTTACCGCCTGTCGGCAACGAAATCAATCGATCGTTCGCCATTGCCCGCTGGTACTTCGTCCGTATTGCGCACAATTTCCATCAATTCCTGATCCGCTGGGTCTGCTGGCCCATTTTCAGCTTCGAATACGCCACGATATCCGTGAACAGCACATACGCCGTTTCGAGCTGGTGAGGTGCTCGTTAGGCAGAGGTCTTAAAGAATACGTAACGAACGGCTATTACCGAG